>PJUE01000075.1_pt1 | contig 145919 bp, 100 predicted proteins | sample 1512171 | NCBI WGS metagenome assembly PJUE01 (sample SAMN08177674, study PRJNA422409) | Feces metagenome, whole genome shotgun sequencing project. | isolation source: Chicken feces (3) enriched on wood chips: alkali lignin treatment | host: Gallus gallus | place: USA: Madison | collected 2015-01-15
CAAATGCTAATTGAAATAATTGCTTAGTATCTTTAAATGGGAGTCTGGAGACTCTTTTTCATTTTATAATCCATAGAGACGTTTCACTTAACTCTATGGACAGTTAGGAGTAAAGATAAAAAACCCGCTGTCCGCTCCTGTCCGTAGAGTTAAGCAGCATGTCTATGGATTCGCTAATGAAATGGAGTTTATAAACTCCAATACCCGCATGCCTGATATAGCAAATCTTAAATAAGTTAAAGGTAAATGCTAATTGGAATAATTGCTTGGTATCTTTAAATGGGAGCCTGGAGACTCTTTTTCATTTTATAATTCATGGAGACGTTTCACCTAACTCTATGGACAGTTAGGGTTAGACTTCAATAATTAAATTAAAACACTCCTGTAAATTTAAGCATTGCGTCTCTACCTGCCTACCGCAGGCAGGCAGATTCGCCAATAAATTGAGTTTACAAACTCCAATATCTTTACTATTAAAGCAAAATATCTACTATTTGTAATCCATCAGTAAAAGAAAGATTGCTAAACCCTCTTGATTTCATAAAAATCACTAATTTTATTATGATGAATAAAAGACCAACGGAAATTACCAACGACTTTATTAAAGTTCTGGACCAACATTTAGAACAAATTATTTCCGGAGACGCCGATGAATATCTTGAAATAAGAGATATTGCCAATATGCTTCATATTCATCCCACTCATTTAAGTAATACAATAAAAGAAACTACCGGTAAATCGCCTTGCGAAATTTGCCATGAAAAAACCATAGAAAAAGCTAAACAACTTCTAGAAGATAAAAGCCTGAGTGTTTCGTCTGTTGCTAAACAATTAACCTATGATCCTTCTAACTTCACAAAATACTTTAGAAACAGAACCGGATTAACACCTTCGGCTTATAAGAAATTTCACGGGCAGTAAAAATTCTGAAACTATCACCATAAACTATTGCTGGTTAGCGCCTAACTTTGCCAATATTAAAAGAGTTAAGTATGGCAAATTTAGAAAATAAAGTAGCTATCGTGACAGGCGCCTCACGTGGTTTAGGTAAACGAATTGCTTGTGAACTGGCAGAACAGGGCGCAAACATTGTTGTAAACTATGCTTCCAATAAAGAAGAGGCAGAAAATACAGTAAATGAAATAATTAACAAGGGCGGCAATGCAATTGCTGTCCGGGCAGATGTGAGCAACAGCTCTGAAGTAGAGCATCTGTATTCAACCTCAATTTCGCATTTTGGTAAAGTTGATATTGTGATTAATAACGCTGGAATTATGATTACAAAATTATTGCGTGAATTCTCCGAGCAGGATTTCGACAGACACTTTGCGATTAACGTAAAAAGTGTTTTCCTGATGATGAAAAACGCTGCTGATAGGCTTGAAAACAACGGACGGATTATTAACATTTCAAGTTCCACATCTCGTTTAATGATGCCCACTTATGCTATATATTCGGCAACTAAAGCTGCTGTAGAACAAATGACAAAGGTATTTTCTAAAGAAGCAGGCTTACGTGGAATTACAGTAAACAGTGTGTTGCCAGGTCCTATGAATACAGAATTGTTCTTAAAGGGAAAATCGGAAGAAATGATTAAACGTATTTCAAGTTTATCGGCTTTTAACAGAATTGGCGAAGTAGAGGATATAGTACCAATAATACTTTTTCTTGCCGGCAACAATTCTCAATGGATAACCGGACAAAGTATAGGAGTAAATGGAGGAATGGCTTAAATGAGTTATCTATCTTCTGTTGCCTTACTATCTGTAGAGTTAAGCATAGCATAGCGTTTCTATGGATTCGCTAAGGAAATAGAGTTTATAAACCCCAGTATCTTTATACTATTATAAGCACCCGCTCCTGTCCGTAGAGTTAAGCAGCGCGTCTCTACGGATTCATTAATAAAACGGAGTTTCTAAACTCCAATACCCGCATGCCTGATATAGCAAATCTTAAATAAGTGTGCCCAAAGGGCGGATGAGGGTTAATTAATAAAATAGAATGAGCCTTAGGACTCTTATATATTTTATAAATCTTCACAATGTCCGTAGAGTTAAGCATAGCGTCTCTATGGATTCGCTAAGGAAATGAAGTTTATAATAATACAATCCTATACCCCTCATCCTGCTTGCAGCCGCCTTCTCCCTTCCCGAAGGGACTCCTTTGGAGGAGCAGGGAGAAGGAGATCGCAACGGTTTGTGTTACTGCTAACTAAACTTACCAGCTGCAACTACCTTTCCTATTTTTGCCTTCTACCTCTGGGAGAAGGTGCACGGATTCATTAATAAAACGGAGTTTCTAAACTCCAATACCCGCATGCCTGATATAGCAAATCTTAAATAAGTGTGCCCAAAAGGCGGATGAGGGTTAATTAATAAGATAGAATGAGGCTTAAAGACCCTTATAATAAACTCGATAGGCGGTTGACATTTTACATTATAGACAGTAAAGATAAAAACCTCAAATTTCCTTTAAGAACATCACAAACAACAAAAAACATCAATAAAAGATAAAAAATTTCTAATAATTCCTTTTATAATCAAAAAATACTATATATATTAACAAAAAAGAAACCAATAAATCTAAAACGTTTTATGATATGGATGGAAGATACATACAACCAATTGTTTATTCTCATGAATTCATAGACATCTTTAACACTAATAAAAGTGGCGCAAAATATCATTACTCTAAAATAAAGAAAGCCTTTAACCTTAAACGTGGTCAATATATAACCATTTATCATTTAAGAGACTATCTGGGTATAGATCTGAAAGATATTATAGATATGATAGAGCGAATTAGAAGAAAAAAGGATAAAGGATAAATCCTCGACATAGACGAAGTTATATTTAAAAGCCTTTTTGTTATTCAGCTTATTATGTTTTCAGATTAGCGTATTTTCATGAATCCTTCATGTAACTCATTTTATTGTTCCTGGAAATTAAAAAAAGCTTCAAGTTGTTAGGCTACAAGTTCGTTTTGTTGAATAACATGGTCACTTTGTGAGCTAATATGATCATGTTATTACATAATATGGTCACCCTGTTAGTTATCTTAACTACCTTGTTAGCTAATATGGTCACTTTGTTAACCAAGAAGGTGACCAAGTCTGGTAACATGATAAAGTTATTACAGAACATGGTTTCCTTCCTCACTCACAACCTGATCCTGAAAGCCATACACTTAACCAATAACAACACTCAGTAAACTACAAAGATAATTTAGTGGATTTTAGTCGATTTATATATAATCTAAAGTACTCTGGATAGATTAAATGTAATCCAGAATAAAATAGTCTTATATAACTTGATTCGGCGCCCTATATTTTGTATCACTCAGGATAACCTGTTTATATTTCAGACGAACTAAATCATAAATTATCATGAAAAAGGACAGAATTATTACTAATTACGGAAAGTACAACGATGTTGAACTGGATTTTAAAGCGAAACATATTATCGAAAGCCTTACAGATAATACTAACTTTCCTACTACAAATCCTACTTTGGCAGATCTTACTGCTTTAAGTACCAGCTATAACCTCGCATTGAATAAGGCAAAAACCGGTGAAAAATCTCAAATAGCTAATAAAAATGCTATTCGGAAATCGTTACTGAATACATTGCAGGAACTAGCAATTAATATAGAGTCGCAAGCTTTTAATGATAGAAGCAGGTTAATTACCAGTGGATTTGATGTAAGTTCCAATTCGGGCAGTACATCGCAGCTATCTGCACCAAAGAACTTTAGAATTTTAGATGGTTCTAATAAAGGGGAGATTAAATTAACTTCTAACGGAGCAACTAATGCGTTGTCTTACCTGCATGAATATACTGAGGATGAACTTACAGAAAATGCTTTATGGAAATCTGAGACAAGTTCTTCAAAAACACATCTTTTTAAAAATATACCTAGCGGACAACGTATTTATGCAAGAACTAAAGCTATCGGAACTAAGGGGCAGGAAATTACGTCCGATACTTTATCTAGAATTGTACAGTAATATTTATTGCGTAAAGGCATAGAGATTTGATTTTCTGTGCCTTTTGTTTGTTAGGTTTTTTCTGGTACGCTATAATCTCCTAAGGGAACCTTCGGATTTATTCATAAACAAGAGTTTTCCAACTTCACAAAATCTCAAAAGAAATATAAATATTATATTAGTTACTATGTCAGATAGAGGTTATTTAATTAATGATCAGTATGCTATACATTTCATTACGTTTTCCACAGTACAATGGATAGATGTTTTTTCGAGAAAAGATTATGCAGATATAGTAGTAGAGAGCTTAAAATACTGCCGGTCAAATAAAGGGTTAAACATTCATGCCTGGTGTATTATGAGTAACCATGTTCATTTAATAATATCTGCTACAGCTCCTAACCGATTATCGGATGTTTTAAGGGATTTCAAGAAATTTACCTCTGCCAGCATTATAAAAGCTATTTCAGAAAATAATCGAGAAAGCAGGAAAAACTGGATGCTCTGGATTTTTAAGAAAGCTGGCGAAAAAAATAATAAAAACAAAGATTTTCAGTTTTGGCAACAAGACAATCATCCTATACAATGCGATACAGATCGTATACTTGAAACAAGATTACAATATCTCCATGAAAATCCGGTTAGGGCAAATATTGTAAGAAAGGAACAAGATTATATTTATTCTTCTGGAATTGATTATTATACTGAAGATAAAGGGTTGATTGAAATAGATTTACTTTAAGGATTTGGAAATTCTATTCGCTATAATATAAATACACCTACATATGAAACCGATAAAAGAAAGCTGAAAGATTTCCTCGAAGCTTATGAATTTTTACTTAAAGCAGCAAATCCTGATCCTAAGCTGATTTTTGGTTAGCGTTTTTTGTTTGATTAGATGAGTCTGAAGACTCTTATTTATTTAATAATCCATAGAGACGTTTCACTTAACTCTATGGACAGTTTATTGACAGTGTGTTTTTTCTTTTTATCCCCTCATACGGCTTGCCCTTCATGGAGAAGGAGAGCAGTACAATCAATGTTACTATCTTTCCGATAATCGCCTTCTGCCTCTGGGAGAAGGTGCCCAAAGGGCGGATGAGAAAAGCCAATCTGTACAGTCTGTCTACAGTCTGTCCGTAGAGTTAAGCGTAGCGTCTCTACGGATACATCAATAGAATGGAGTTTATAAACTCCAATAAATAAAAAAATCTATAACAAACTCCAACGCATAAAACATCCAACTCCACAAAAAAAGCGCATTAGGATACCATCCTAATACGCCCCACATACACATTATAAAAACTACAAACTCACTTTTTCTGCTTTTGTAGAACCTTTATACGGACCAACAGGAAGAGCTATGCTTAAGTCTTTCTGCACTCCCGATTTTGTATTTTTCAAGCTTACCTTTAAAGCAGTTTCTTTCTGCAAAGGGTCTGCAACCAGTATTTCTTTTTCGCTGCCTTTCAAAGTTTTCAGCATTAATACCGTTGGTTTATCAACAGAAATATCAATACCATTTACAGTAGCAGTGCCCGCAGTATAAAATACTACCTGTACCAGATTCAATTTTTTATGGTAAACAGCCTGTACATCCTTATCATTCCTTACAATTTCAATAGGATTATTATATTTTTTCAATGTCCCGGCATCTTTCAAGCCTGGGATAACGATATAAGCATAATCTGCTCCCTGAGGTTGCTTGCCATGATCTAACCACGATTTAAATACAGAACCCGAAACCTCTTCTTTGCCAAAAGAGTTATTGATTTTATACCATGATCCTGTTTGTACCTCCGTACTCACATTCACTTTAGCTGCATTAGGGAACAGATAAGCGACACCATCATGAAACAGCCAGCCATTAGCGGCAAAATTCATATTTTCCAAAGCTCTTTCTTTTACATCTGCAACAGAAGAAGAAACTTTACCTTTTAACCAGGCCTGATTAAGCGTGGTAGTCACATTTCTGTCTCCCGAAGAACGAATATCTGCCCCAAGGCAAACAATCTCATCATCAAAAAAGAACCACGATTTCTTAGCGGAAACACCATCGTATTCCAGTTGGTAGGCTGTAGCTCCATATACTTTATCAGAAACACCGCCTGCAAAAGCATTATCTCCCAGATGTCCCCAAAACTTATCTAGCAGTAGATCTTCTGTATTATCGACGCTGGTTGTACCCGGAATTTTATCCCATTCCCAAATAGGCATAATATTAAAATATTCCGGTCCGCTAACCTGAATATTAGTTGCCCCGTCAGACAGGTAACGTCCATAAAGATTTTCTTTATTTCCTGCCTCGCTTCTGTTGGTTCTGTTACTTGCAATTCTTACGTTGAAAGAATAATTCGGACGCACATGCAACGTATAATCTGCTTTCCAGAAATGCTGATGATAAGGGGTAACCTTATAATCCGGCGCCTCGGCACTGTCTACCCTTAAACGGATATTTTCCCAGTCCTCTGCATTTTTAGCATCTATCAGCTTGGCATTGTTTATTCTGTATTTCTCTGATTTCTTTATTAAAATATCCTTTCTGCTTACTCCCCTGCCCTCAACATTAAAATCGATGTATTTAGAACGGAATGTTTTCAGATAAACATTTCTGTAAAATGCAGAGAAAAGATCCAGCTTTTCTTTGCTCATGGCAAAAGGTGTACCTGCCACATACTTAGACACCTTTACAATACCAGTTAAATATACCGCACCATAACCGGAAATATATAATTGCGGACCATGCTGCAAATAAGAATAGTCGTACTGAAGGCCTTCTGCACCATCTACCAACGCTACCGGTTCAAACAGCTGATCCAGCGAAAGCTTCAATAAATCTTTGTCCTCGGTAAGCAGTGCCCTGTATAAATAATGTAATGCAATATCCGTTTTATTGGCTCCGGTTTTTGCTTCTGCCGAACCGCGCTTCATACGCTCTACCAGTTTAGAATCCAAAGCTTTTGGCAATTTTTGGGTACCGTATCTTAAGGAGATTAAAAGCTCGCCTATTTTTTGTGGGACATCAATCTCGTTATGCCACCAGTTATCACTTTTAGGATCCTGATTGTACCAGTATTCCAAAGCATGCTGTATTTTAGCAAAGATTTGCGGATTTCCGTAGAAAGTGCTGCTTTTGTCTGTATATGCATTAATTATAGTCTTTAATCTGTCTAAATGCTCAGATGGCTGCCACTTGGTTATGTCTTTTGCCTGATAATTGATATCGCTCCAACCGCCATCTTCTTTCCACTTTCCGAATAATTTAATGGACGGAGCATCTGCCTGTTTAGGTTTGTTAACGGCGTTATCTTCAAACACTCGGCTCATAATAGTTTCAAATGGCTGTTTCTGTGCTTTTAGGGCAGCTGGCAACAAAGCCACTAACATGAGGTTTAATAAAATAATTCGCTTAATCATGTCTATCTATTTTTTAGTTTCTTTTTCTCTAGCTATAACTTGCTGGAACTTTTCTTTGGTTTGCTGGTCTAACACACCATTTTTTGCATAAGAGCCAGGTATTTCTGCTAACCAGGATGGACGTACATTATCCCACGTCAATGGTTTGCCTTTAATGCCTTGGTTAATAGTTTCCTGAATGGCTATAGCTATGCCTTCTATATTTTTTATATTGTTTACCTGTGTCAGTTTATATCCCTCATAATCTTGTGGAAGATAACTGGTCTTATCTGTCTTGAGCTCCTGAAATAAATCTGGATTTGAACCGCTTATTCCTGAACTGAAATTGTTCTGGAAATAAATCTTGTGCAGACTACCTAAAAAAACTTCATGCTTTTCCTCTTTTCCGGAAACAAATAAATTGCCTTTTACAGATATGTTATAAGGCAGTTTAAATTCTAGTCCGCTTTCTTGTGCAAACTCTTTGCGTCTCTCTAGCAACGGCTGGAAATTGATATCGTAACCGCTATTGTTATCAAAAAAATTATTAACGATTAATGAATTGAAAGCCAGTGCATGTTCTGACGCCTCTGGACCGGGGTTAAGATACAAAGCCGCATTGCCTCTTGCTTTAATGGTCTTTTTAAGATTGAAATAATTATTGGCTATAATATGCTGGCTGCCCCACACAAACATACCGCCATAGCCGTATTTATCGTCAGAACTGATGAAGAAATTATTTAATGCCACTTGCTTATCGCCATGTCTGAAATTTAGTGTGCCCTGACAGTTCAGAAAAGTATTGCCATAATATACATTTTCCTGCGATTTACTGGTTACGATTTCTGCTTCCGAATCTTGTCTTACAAAGAAGTTGGAGTCTACCAGACAGCGGCCAATATCGTTCCTGTAATAACCAATTCGGATACCTCCGCCAGCATTACCCGGCTTTTGAGGGTTTGAAAAAAAGCAATGATCTATACGATGGTACATGGCTTCGCCTAAAACCTTGCTTTCTTTATCGGCTCGGGGACGATTGTTAAGATTAATGACCTGATCGAAAGTGATTTTATCTGTAAATACACAATGGTCTATCCGGCAGTATTTCGGAACTTTTCCGTTTTCCGGAATCGAGGTTGTAATATAAGCAGAGTTCGCTTCGTCAAAAGCATTAAAAACACAGCCTGTTACCCGGTTATAGCTTCCGTAAATAGCAACCAGGCCCGGCCCATGCGAACTCCATTTGGCAATATTGCGGTTTCCATCTTTGAAATAAATATCTTTCAAAACCAGATATTCGCCTCTTAGCTCTACCTTAACATCTCCGGTAAAGAAAACCTTTCCACCGTTTTTGGCTGCGATCACAATAGGCTTTTCCTTTGTTCCCGAATTGCGGACTATTAACTGTAAATCTTTATAAATGCCGTCTTTCAGAAAGAGCGTATCGCCCGGTTTCAATTGCCCCAGCTTCTGGTAAATTTCCTTATTAGAACCAACCAGTATAGGCTTCGCCCAAAGCGATATCGCAAAGCAAAGCAACGTAAAACCTAAAACTAATACCTTTTTATTCATAGTGTGATACTAACAAATAATGTTTATTTAAATTATCCCCCACGCTAAGCTGTCTAAAAATTCTCATCATCACGGCTACCTGTCTGTCTGGTCTCCTCTCATAATCCCGAGCGCTTTCGCATTCGTATTAAGTTAACGCAAAGCCTCTTATAATCCCGTCATGCTGAATGTAACGAAGCATCCTATTATAAAAGCAATACACCCTACATGTGGGATTCTGATCCCGTTCAAAACGGGATCAGAATGACGTAAAGAGGCTAATCCTCCATACCTATGTTATTTCCCCTCTTAACCTGATACGAGCACTTCGCATTAGCATCTAGTTAACGAAGATGCCTCTCATAATCCCGTCATGCTGAGTATAACGAAGCATCCCATCATAAAAGCAACACACCTTATATATGGGATTTTCCTCCCGTTTTGAACGGGAGAGGAATGACGTAAAATCGCTAATCCTTTGTTTTTTAATCCCCTCACCCTTAATCCCTCTCCCTTAGGGAGAGGGAGAAAAAGACAGTGCTGTTGTTATCGTACTGTCTACATTGCCTTACTTCTCTCCATTAATACTTCTCCCTGCTCCGAAGGAGTCCCTTTGTCCCGAAGGGATTCCTTTGGAAGGAGGAGAAGGTGCCCAAAGGGCGGATGAGGGCCTTTCAACCACCAACTTCTCCCAAAAACATACCCCTACGGATATTTCAATTCCATTTCCCTTCCAATAACCTCCATTCTATGTTTCATAATCTGGTTATGATCTCCATACGGACTAATCCAATGCGGCTGATCTACAGTCTTTTCCCAGTTTTCTAATTTAGCCATCAGCTTTTTAACCTTTGCCGGGTGTGATTTAGCCAGATTTTTAGTTTCTGAAATATCCTTTTTCAAATTGAACAATAGCACAGGGTTAGTATCACCGCTTCTTATAAGCTTCCACTTTTCGCCACTTCTAACCGCAGCAGCAATACCCCTTCGCCAGAACAGATCTTCATGAGGGGCTTTCTTAATCCTGTTATTTACATAAGGAATCAAATTCTTTCCATCAGTTACCTGTCCGCTTATCAGTTTACCGTTTCCGGCACCAACAGCAGTTGGCATAATATCCAGTGCAGAAACCATTTTAGGATATACTTTCCCGGCAGGAATCTGATCCGGATACTGCATAATATAGGCAACTCTTATTCCACCTTCCCATTTAGAGCCTTTTAAACCTCTAAGCTTGCCATTGTCTGCATAGTTTCCGGTAGCAGCACCATTATCATTAATAAAAATAATCAGTGTATTATCATAAATTTTTTCAGTACTCAGTACTTTAACCAAAGCTCCAACACCATCATCCAAAGAAGTCATCATAGCGGCATAGGCTTTTCTACCCGGATCTGTAATATTTGGAAACCTATCCATCAATTCTTTTTTAGCATTCATAGGCACATGCACCGCATTATACGCCAGATACATAAAAAATGGCCTATCTTTATTTTCTTTCACAAAAGAAATAGCCTTGTCTGTAAACATATCCGTTAGATAGGTAATGGTATTTTCCGGAACAATTTTATTATTGTCATACAGAGCCAGCTCGTTAGAAGGAGCCTTCCCACCTTTATAGCCGAAAAAATTTCTATGTCCACCAATAAATCCGTAAAACTCATCGAAACCTCTCTTCAACGGAAAATATTGCGCTAAATCTCCCTGATGCCATTTGCCAATAGCAATGGTACGATAGCCATTATGCTGCATTTGATCTCCAATAGTCTTTATTTTCGGGTCCATTCCCACATCATTCTGTGTGTAGGGTTTAACAGGAAGCTCAGAAATATTATGCTCAAAACCAAAACGCTGCTGGTACATTCCTGTTAATATACCTGCTCTGGAAGGGGCGCAAACCGAAGCCGAAACATAAGCATCTGTAAATAAAGTTCCGTTCTTCGCCAGCGCATCTATGTTGGGCGTTGGAATTTCCTTTCCGCCATAACAGCCAAAATCAGCATAGCCAGCATCGTCACTTACAATAACAATAACATTTGGCTGTTTAGCTTTTTGCTGAGCGTGAGCCTGAGAAAGCCCGCTTGTACAAAATAATAAAGCAATTAAAATCAGTTTCTTCATTTCTGTATTATTTTATGTATTCAATCAAAATAAATATCTTCTTCTGTCCTTCTACTTCTCTTTATACGGTTCTTTAACCCGTAGCTGATCTGCGTTATTTCGATGATTCGCATCCCGAATGCATTCGAATTAGCGTCAAGTTAACGCAGAAGCCACTCATAATTCCGTCATGCTGAGTGCAACGAAGCATCCCATCATAAAAGCAACATATCTTATATGTGGGATTCTTCCCTTCGGTCAGAATGACATAAGAGCGCTAATCCTTCATTTTTTATTCCCTCATCCTACTTCCCTAAACGCACAGCTGATGTCTCCACATCATTTCTTGTCAAACTCATATTTGTTGTCAAACCGTGCTTACAATGTACCGTCAGCAAAGTATTTCCGTCCTTAGTTTCCTCTAATTGATATTGGTTATTAGCTGTATCAGCCTTTTTCCAGCTTCCCTTTATAGTCATCTTAACCACTGTTGGCTTAGACGGTGTTTTGAACCAGTATCTCGAATAGATACTAACCTCTTTTCTTGTTCCATCAGCGTTTCTTGGTGTATCGTCATCACCTTCGTAAAAAGCCAGATCAGGGTCTACCACAGCTAAATCCAATTGATTTTTCTGGTCTTTGTACATCACCAAACATGGTCTGCTATTATTTAAAACGTATTTATCTGTAAGATTTACATCCGATTTAAAAATGGATAAGCCTGTTATATCTTGCGGATGATATTTTACGCTGTGCATTACGCTGTCTTTTTGCAGAACAGTATAAAGTGCCTTTTTGCTTTTCATCTGCGATGCAAAATCTGTCAGCTTTTTGTTATCGGTATCTATAAGCATAGCATATTCATACCCCTCATGCTTAGGTGCATTGCCATGATTGATATACAAACCTGCAAAATTGCCATTGGTTTCCTTTAAATCTTTCTGATCTCTGGAAGTCTGGTTTTGCTTATATACAACTGTTTGTTGACTTTCCGGAATGTAATAACCTATTTTTCTGTTATCTAAAACGGTATTTATAGCTTTCCCGCTTGTGTAAGGGAAGCTGCTTATTTTGGTACCGTTTACATAAATGGCATCGCTTTTATCATTCAAATAATTCTGGAAGAGCGTGGTTTCGGTCGGATATTCCATCGTGTGGTTAGAAATATCCGAACCTAGCGCCACTACCAAACTATCAAAAGTGAACCACGATTTCGTCGCCCTAAAACTTCCCGTTTTATACTTGTCGTGGCCTTTCAATTTCATTGCAAAAACTCCCTGTTTATCTAAATGCACTCCTCCTGCAAAAAGTTCATCTGTAAGCAGCATCTCTTCTACTCCGCTATAGTCGTCTACATTTTTGATATCTGCCCTTAAAATATCTAAAGGAACATGCAAGGTTGTAGTTCCGGGAATCCGGTTCCAGTCCCATCCCTTATCTCTAAAGTTAGAAGCTATTGTTTTCTGACTTTCCGGATAAAGCACTTCTAATTGCCCGTAGCTGGAATAACGGCCAAATACATTGGCATTTGGATACGACTCATGGCTAACTATATACCGGTTATGTCCTTTGATGGTAAGCAGCCAATCGTTTCTTCTATGAATATCTAGTAACCCAAAATTAAGTGTATGGTGCATTGCCGGGTAAACTGCCGGAGATATACCCATATCTTTAAACCGTTTGGCATACGGACTTTTTTCGTTCTTATTAATCAGCAGGTATACAGCTGCCATTTGTTTGTCTATCTTTTCTTTTCCGTCCGGAGAACCAGAAAGTGCCATATAAGCATAAGGCATATCCGGAATACGCCAATTTCCTGTTGGATGCCTTCCAGAAACACTGATGGGCCAGCGTGTGGGATTGGTATAGTAATGCATCATCAGCATATTGTCTTTAAATGACTGATGGGCATCTGCATCTATTTGAAACTGCGTCTGACTCAATACATAAATAATGGGTGCTAAACCGCTATAGCCACCAGTACCATAAGCCGGATACAGTGTGCCATGATGAAAAACAGCGCCGTCTGGCTTAAATGCTCCTGTTATTTCCAGATTTGGCTTTACATTATGAGACATCCATTTAGAAAAATGCTGCAAGTAACGGAGCTTCTCTGGCCCGTCATCTAAAACCAATGCGGAGCTCAGCATACTTCCCAATAGTGTATTAAAAACATCGATATTGGAAACCGGCAACTGCTCTGGCTTTTCTAAGGTTCTACCCAAACCGCTAAACCAATACATGGTTTTGAAAGTACGGTCCAGTCTGCCGTTTTGTTTGATTATGTCTTTCATAATCAAACAAGAGCTATAGTAATCTGCCAAATTATAACCCAAGTGGTGCAGAGCGCCCATGCCGCTTCCGTAGCTCCATCCCTGGTCTTCCATATGGTCCAGCAAATCCAGATAGATTGTTGCTGTTTCCTGCTTTATGTTCTGGTTGGCCGACTGGTTATGCAAACGCGCTACCGAAAGCATCAGCTGCGCATATCTCTTAATATTTGATTTTTCGTTTGCTGCTTTGGCTCTTGCCAGTAAACCATTTCCGGTTAATTCAATATCATTAACGGAATAAATCATCTTACCGGTAATGTTTCCTTTATTTCTTTTGATATTCCAGAAAGCGAAGTCTCTTTTTAAAGAATCTAAGGTGCGGGCTTCATCTTTCACCTTTTTCCCCGCAATAAGTTTTAAATATCTGTTTGTTATCTGGCCAAACTGCTTTTGGTCTTTTGCTGCAGTTTCTTTTGGCAAAGGAAGGTAACCGGGATTAGCATTGAACTTATACAAAGAATTCCAATGTGCATTTGCCGCTTTGTCTCCTTCCAGATTTACAAAAGGAACCTGCAGGTCACGCATAGGCGAACGCGGATTGATATTTACGTAATACATAACCTGATCGAGATATAAAGTTCCTTTTTTTGCTGATTGCGGAGCTTTAATTTCCATCCTGTCAATCCCTTCATTGGCCAGTTTGGTCATATCTCTATGGTACATTACCCAGGCTGTCCTCCATCCAGTATAGTTTAGATTGAAATCGAATTTATAGATTTCTTTTTCACCTTTGTAGAAAACAAACTGCAATTGGTCTTCAATATTCTTTTCATTATATAACCAGAAAACGAATGTGCTTCTCGGATCGTTCTGTACAGATTCGAATGCCTTATCTTTTATATTGATCACACTCCCATTCTTATTCCAATCCCACTTAACGGACTGTTTTCCCATTTTAAAATGCAGACTGCTTATGCTCAATTTCCCATTACTAACCTTCCAGTTCTGCGGAACATTTTGCTCGCAGATATCGGATTGCAATTGTGCAAAAGCCTGAGAGCTGATTAAAATAAAAACTAAAACCTTAAATAACTTCATATACGCTCTGTAAATCTATCTGCTAATCTGTTGTTCTTTAATATGCTTTAATAGCCCTTCCATCTGTTTCAATACTTTTGGATAATCCTGATAACTATTGTGCTCTTCTTTTGGATCTGCTTTTATATTGAAGAGCTGTGGAACCTGTGAATTTCCCAGTTCTATATTGGTAACCGGCAATATCTTTGGACCTGTAGCTGGCTCTATATACTTCCAATCTCCTTTAATAAGAGACAATGTCCCATTTAGAGCATGCTGAACAATATATGTTCGTCCTTTTTTCCGGTCTTTCCCCAACAGAACATCCTGCATATTGAAACTGTCCGGAGCATCATTGGCAGAAAGCGTTTGTTTATTCATAGCTGCCAAAGAAGCATATAAATCGACCTGACTTAATTTGGCCTCGCTTATTCCGGGCTTAATTGTACCCGGCCAATATGCTATAAAAGGCACCCTGGTTCCGGCATCGTAAGCGCTGTACTTCCCGCCTCTGTAAATTCCTGCCGGTTGATGGCCATTCAGCATTTCGTTGGCAAAATCTGCATAACCGTCATCCAGTACGGGTCCGTTATCACTGCTAAAAATAACAAGCGTATTATCAGACAGACCAAGGCTGTCTAAAGCTTTTACTACTTTTCCTACTGTCCAGTCTAATTGAAGGATAACATCTCCGCGAGGGCCTAAACCACTTTTTCCAACAAATTTTTCGTTTGGAGAACGCGGAACGTGAATATCGTTGGTTGCCAAATACAGAAAAAACGGATTGCTTTTATTTTGCGCTATAAACTCAATGGATTTATTGGTAATATCTATTGCCAGATCTTCGTCTTTCCATCTTGCGCTGTTCCCGCCTGTCATATAGCCAATTCGGCTGATTCCGTTAACAATGGTTTGTGCGTGTCCTTCGCTCAATTTCATTTTAAGCAGTTCGGGATTTTCTTCTCCGGTAGGCTCGTTGCCTACTTTATGCTGATAGTTCACCTGAATTGGATCTTTAGAATCGAGATTAACAATTCGTCTGTTTTCCATATATACAGTTGGAACACGATCGGCCGTAGCAGGAATTAAAAAACAATAATCGAAACCTATTTCTAAAGGTCCCGGTTTTATTTCTCCATTCCAATCCGGACCGCCTTTTGGTCCCAGACCTAAATGCCATTTGCCTACTGCTCCGGTTTTGTAACCTGCGCTTTGCAGCATTTTGGGCATAGTAGTAATATCTGTGGGAATAATCAAAGCAGCATCTCCAGGAGCAATGCCTGTCCCTGATTTTCTCCATGCGTATTTTCCTGTAAGCAACGAAAACCGGGACGGAGTACATGTAGATGATGTGGCAAAGGCATTGGTAAACTTCAGTCCTTTATTTGCCAAAGCGTCTATATTAGGAGTGTTTATTTTATTGGCGCCATAGCAGCTTAAATCGCCATAGCCCAAATCATCTGTATAAATAAGAACAATGTTTGGCTTTTGCTGTGCCTGTACAAAGTTCCACAATAGGACGAATATAAAAATCTGAAAAATCCTCATCTCTAATTCTGTTAACATTTAGGTTTCCTTGTATAAACAAAAGTTTAAAGGATGCTTTTTCAAATATTCTTCAAAATATAGGATTAGGAGTATTACAAATTGGTTGAAATAGGGGTAATTTTTATAACACTATACTTTCTTAGGCTTTATAGGCCGTTTTTGTTTACTTATGAAACTATTAAAATTTCTGGCCTTTATTGATTGTTAGGTTGGTATATTATCCGGGACTATGGATATTGCGAGTTAGAAACTCGCTATTATTTATAAGTTAGAGATGCGCTTCGCTAACATCTCTAACAGCTTTGGCAAAAGAAACTTTCAACTCTCAACTTTGAACTTTAAACTCCTACTTCTTACTCCTCATCCTTACCTTCCGATTTCTCACCAATATACTCTGATGGAGATTTACCAAACTGCTTTTTAAACTCTTTACTGAAATACTTTCTGTCATTAAAACCAACGGAGTATGCAACTTCAGAAATATTGAGCTTACGCTGATCTAACAATTGCGCCGCTCTTTTTAAGCGCAACGACTTGATGAAATCTGTTATAGTCATCCCTGTGAGAGCTTTTATTTTCTTATACAGAACAGTCTGACTCATTCCTATCTTATCTACAAGAATGCTTACATTGAAATCGGAATCTTCCATACTATCTTCTACTATTTGAACCAGCTTATTCAGGAATTTCTCTTCCGGGTGTTCTATTTCAATATTCCTTGGCATCAGCATTACCTGCCTGCTGAATTTCTCTTTTAATGCCTCTGCAGATCTGATCAGATTCTTAATATGCAGTTCCAATAGTTGCACACTAAAAGGCTTGGTCAGGTAAATATTTGCTCCTGACTCCAACCCACCAACCTGATGCATATGCGAAGCCATTGCAGTCAGCATAATTACTGGAATATGGCTTGTTGTTTCATGCTGTTTAACCAGACTGCAAAACTCAAAACCATCCATATTCGGCATCGTTACATCCGAAACAATAATATCCGGAACTTCTTTCAATGCCAGATCAAGGCCTTCCTGTCCATCTCTTGCTTCCAGGGTCTGATAATTTTCAGAAAGCGACTGCACCAGGAATGTCCTCAACTCATCATTATCTTCTACCACAAGAACTGTATGTGCCTTTTCTTTTGTACTTGTATTATTTTCTACCGGGTTTTCTTGCAAAAGCCTGGCTTCTTCTAAGCTCATGGCAGATAAGATTGGTGTTTCTTCCTTTACCTCCATTAGCTCACTTTCTGTTACAAACGCCCGCTGAAGTTTTACTGTAAAACAGGTAAATCCATTGGCTTCCGGTGTCTCTACCCTGCTTTCAAGAAAAATCTGACCTTCATGAAGTTCTACGATGTTCTTCACCAGAGCCAAACCAATGCCCCAACCGACATTCTTTACCGTTTCATTCTTACTCTGATAAAAATTGTCGAAAATCTTTTGTTGGTCTTCTGCCGGAATTCCTGTTCCATTATCTTCTACGTCTATAAAGATAGCATCTTCATCTCCCCGCAAACGCAATATTACTTTACCCCCTGCTTTGGTATATTTAAAAGCATTCGACAGTAAATTAAAAATTACCTTTTCCATCTGGTGGATATCTACTCTTACATAAAGATCTTGCTCTGTTTCAAAAACAAACTCAATATCTTTTGCTTGTGCCTGCGCTTTAAACGATTCGAAAATTTGCTGACAGTATATTTCCAAATCAACAGCCTGAAGTTTTAATTTAAGATTTCCGGTATCTATCTTCCTAAAATCTAAAAGCTCGCTGATGAGATGTAAAAGCCGTTCGGTATTATTCTTAATACTGAACAGTTGTTTATTTAACAGAGTATCTTGTTTCGTTGATTCTATCAATCGTTCCAGAGGAGCAAAAATTAGTGTTAAAGGAGTGCGTATCTCATGAGATATCCTTGTAAAAAACTCCAATTTACTTTGGTATAGCTCTTCCTGTTTCTCGTGATTAAGCTGTTCGTAGTATAAATCGGTTTCCAGCTTTTGCTGTTTACGCAAAAATTTATTTACCTGATACCAGATTACAATGAACAAAATGGTATAAATTAGATATGCCCACCAGGTTTTCCATAACGGAGGAAGTACTTTAATGGTAAGTTCTTTAGGGTTTTCTGTCCACACACCGTCATTATTAGAAGCTTTTACTAAAAGTGTGTAAGTTCCTGCCGGTAAGTTAGTATATGTGGCAGACGGATTATCTACATAATTCCATTCCTTCTCAAAACCTTCCAGCTTGTAAGCGTATTTGTTTCTGCTCGAGCTGATATAGTTGAACGCAATAAAGTCTACTGAAAAAATATTTTGGTGAGCCTTAAATACCAGTTTATCCTTAAAGGATATGTCTTCATCCAAGATACCATCTTCCCCGTTTACCTTCACAAGCTGATTAAACAACTTTAAACTTGTAAATACTATTTTCGGAGGATTATTATTAAATGCTATATCTTTTGGCCTAAAGGAAATGAGACCGTTATAGGTACCAAAGTACAAATTCCCTTCACTGTCACGCAAAGAAGAGTTTAGGCTGAATTCGTTGCTAGGTAAACCATCGTTGATATCGAAATTTTTGAAGGTTTGCTTTTGTACGTTTAACATAGACAACCCATTATCTGTACTTATCCATACATTATTTTCCAGATCAAAATTAATCCCAACAATATTATCACTTATTAGTCCATTGGCCTTTGTATAGTTCTTAAACTGACCTTTTTTTGCGTCGTAAACACTTAAGCCTCCTTTATGCGCACCTATCCAAATATTCCCTTTCTGGTCCTCCTCAATACAATTGATATAATTTGATATTAAACCACTTTCACCTTTAGTGAAATACACAAAAGACGGAGCTCCCTTTCTCAGTAAATTTATCCCCTGGACAGTCCCTACCCACACATTACCTTTAGAATCAATTAAAATATCTTTAATATAGTCGCTGTTTAAAGTCTTACTTTTTGTTGTGGTATTTATGTGAGAAAACACATTTGTCTGCGGATTTAAAATATTCACTCCCTTGGTAGAAGTTCCAATCCATATATTTCCATCTTTATCTCCGTCTATTGCACTAATATAACCATGATTTAATGCATGTGGGTCGCTGGAATTTGGTCTGAAGTGCTTAAATCCACCGGTTTGCGGGTTAAAAAGTTCCAGGCCACCTTCAAATAACCCTATCCAGATATTATTTTTTTGATCTACATAAATAGATTTTACGGTATTAGAACCAATGCTGGCGGAGTTTTGCTCCTGATGCGTATACCTCTTGAAGGTTTTTGATTTGGTATCGTAGAAATTTAATCCCCGACCTTCGGTGCCTATCCACAAATTGTCATTATTGTCCTTAGCCAGAACACTTATCAGGTTTCCGCTTACACTATTACTGGTAAAAGTGTTGTGTCTGAAAATATCGAAAGTAAGGGAATTTCTGTGAGCAACATTTACACCGCCGAAATTTGTCCCAATCCAAATGGAGCCATTATTATCTTCATAAAGATCCTTAATTGAATTGTCATTGATACTTTTTTCATTATCCGGATCATGTCGGTATACCTGAAAATCTTTGGTAAACGGATTATATACGTTTAAGCCGTTCATAGTCCCAATCCACATGGTTCCATCTTTAGCCACGTATATTTTCCTGACTATATCATCATTTAGGCGCGAATTTTTTGAAGTATATCTTTTAAAATTATCTGTCGTAGATTGATACAAATTAACGCCACCTCTTTCTGTTCCTAACCAGATCTGACCTTTGTTATCTTCTGCTATTGTTCTAACAAAGTTGGCACTTAAACTTTGTGGGTTGTTTTTATCGGCAAAATAATTCTTTATAGTGTAACTCTTTTTGTCTCTTGAAGGGATCAGTTTGGAAACTCCTGTGACAGTTCCTACCCAAATATTCCCTATTGCGTCTTCAAATACAGAATAGACCTCGGTACCAGCTAAACCGTTACCTTTATTAAATGCTTTGAATTTTCTGGAATTGACATGGTCTATATACAATAGGCCATCGTTAGTACCAAACCAAACTTTTCCATCTCTAGCCGGGAGGATATAAAGAACTGCAAAAGAAGAAGAACTACTCTTACCAGCAGTTTTATAGTTTATCTGCTCAAAAGAATCGGTTTCGGGAGAATAATAACTGACTCCCCGCTGGGTGCCAATCCATAATTTCTGCTTTTTATCTTCTACAATAGTGTATATGTAATCATCAAAAATTAATGACTTTGGATCCAAAGGATCATTTTTGTATTGCTTAATTGTCCTGCCATCATATCTGTTCAAACCGTCCCTTGTTCCAAACCACAAAAATCCCCTGCTATCTTTACAGATAGAAAGTACAGTACTTTGTGAAAGTCCGTCAATAACAGAAATATGATCAAAAGAAAGTTTAGCAAAGACGTTTAAAGTGCATATCCAAGCTAAGAAAAACGTAACGATTTTTTTCATCTGCTCACACTAACCAATAGCTAAAAATACGAGTTATCTAATGGAATCCAACAATATGGTCCGAAATTGAATATAAATAATACATTAGAATCCTCCCCACAAGTGTACTCAAAAACATACAAAAAAATCACTTTAAAGAAAAGTCGGCACTACCAATTAAAGCAACTAATCATCAATATATCAACAACTTAAATAAAACAAATACTTTTTGGCAAAGTATTTCAATGTATGTAGTTGATGTATTAACATTTATGACATTATCTAACATTTATTAATTATGAAAACAATTAAACTCGCTTTAATGATATCCTTGTGCGGAACATTAACGCAATTGTCAGCTCAGACAATATCAACCGAGACCGATAGGTTCTCAACTAAAAACTTCAGAACCTGGTCTATTGGAGCCCACGGCGGGGTATTAACACCTTATACGATTTTTAGAGGCGCGGGTAATGATTACGAAGCACCTACAGAAAATTGGGGTTATGGTGGTTATATTAAGAAACAAATTATTCCGGCTTTTGGATTACAGGCCGATTTCTTAGCGGGTCATGTAGAAGGGATAAGACAATGGGACGCTTTGACAAGCTCATACATAGCCAATTCAAGCTTTAAATCTCATATCGAATGGTCTGCAGCCTTAACAGCTAATTTAACCATAGCTAATTTCAGCATGAATAAGGAAAACGGCTATTTTTCTCCTTACTTAAAAGCTGGTGCAGGATATATGTCGTCTAATGCTGAAGTAACTAATGCTCCGGGATCCAGAGGATATTCAGAAAATTGGTTTGTGCCAGTGGGCGCCGGATTTAAAATTGGAATTGCCAAAGGTGTTAATCTTGACTTTGGTTACGATGTTAATTTTGTTAAAGCTGCCGATTTTGACGGATTGAATTCTGGCAGATATGACAACTTTTCTTATGGTCACGCTGGTTTAGAGTTTGCTATTGGCAATAGCAATAATCCTCAACTGATTCATTATAGCCCTATTGCAGACTTAAGAAAACGTACAGCAGCAGAAAGTGAAGAACTAAGAAGAGCTTTATCTACTGCTGAACAAAATGCCGCCAGAGACCGTGAACAATATGCAAAAGATATGGGTGATGATGATGGCGATGGCGTGGCAAACAAATTTGATAAGTGTCCGAATACTTCTAGCGGCACTGTGATAGATGGCTCTGGCTGCCCAATGACCGGACCTCGTGAAATTGTCAGAGAGAAAATTGTAGTTACAGAAGCCGATCGTAAAATTGTAGACGAAGCTATTAAAAATCTGGAATTCGATTTGGGTAAAGCTACCATACGGTCTACTTCTTATGCTACACTTAATAGAGTGGCTCAATTGCTAGTAGATAAAAACTTTAGCTTGAAACTTGCCGGACATACAGATAACACAGGTTCTATGGCCTTGAATATGAGATTGTCTAAAGAAAGGGCAGAATCTGTTAAAGCTTATTTAGTAAGTCAGGGAGCTAATGCATCAAGAATTGAGGCAACAGGATATGGTCCAACTCAACCTATTGCATCTAATAAAACAGCAGAAGGCCGTCAGAAAAACAGACGTGTAGAATTTACGTTGTATTAATAATATTAAAATAAATTGAAAGGCCTCGGCTCAAATGAGTCGGGGCTTTTTGGTATAAAAAACGTCTTAAATCATTCTTTCTGAATTTGAATTGACATTTTATTTTATTAAATTGTTAATAAATGAAAAGGAAGCTGTTAACATACTGCCTTATAGCTTACTTCATCAGTACAGCAACCGTGTTCTCCGCAATCAATAACAGAGAATATAGCTTTGATTTTTATGATGGATCATTTAAATTTTCTGTAGATAGGTCTATAGAAATACCTTTTAATGAGAAGCTACTTTCTCAAGAGGGAATCGAACAATTCTATAAAAAGCTGAATTCAGGCAATTACAAGAGCCTACTTCAGGAACTTAAAGAATACAAAAATAAACATCAGCTAAACGATTGGCTTTATTACCAATTGATAAGAAAAACTGCTCAAAGTTTAAGTCCTAAAGAAGAAAATTACGTTCGGTATACACTTTATAAATGGTTCTTAATGTGTAAGTCCGGTTATGACGCCCGCCTTGCTATTGCTGACGATCAAATTATCTTCTTTATCAGAAATAGCGAAGATATCTCGGATATACCGTTTTTTGAAATAGATAATAAAAAGTTCACTTGTTTAAATTATCACGATTATGGAAAATTATTCAAGGGTGAAGGTGTTTATAAACCAGTTAATTTAAAAATCGCTGAAGCTATTGATAATTTCAGTTATAAAATAACTAATATGCCCGATTTCAAACCAGAAAACTATTTGGAAAAACAAATTGGCTTTAAGTACAAACACAAAGAATACCACTTTAAAGTGAAACTAAATCCGGAAATAACTAACATCTTTGCAAATTATCCCGGAGTAGATTTTGAGACTTACTTTAATATTCCTTTAAGCAAGGCCACTTATGAAAGTCTGATTCCTGCATTACAAAAACAGCTTAAAGGAAAATCGACACAAAAAGGAGTTGATTATTTAATGCGCTTTACCCGCTATTCCTTTTTATATGAAAACGATGAAGATAACTTCGGCAAAGAAAAGCGCTTATCTCCTGAAGAGACTTTAATCAATAACTATAGTGATTGTGACGATAGGGCTGCCCTGTTCTTTTTTTTGGTAAAAGAAATATATAATCTACCAATGATAGCCGTGTTGTATCCAACTCATATTACTATGGCTGTTCAACTGGAAAAACCTGTTGGCAATTCTATTTTATATAACGGGAACTATTATTCTGTTTGCGAACCGACACCTCAGGGTCAGGATCTTGCTTTGGGACAATTATCTGATCACCTAAAAGGTCAGCCTTATCAGGTTGTTTATAACTATCTGCCTTATTAAAATGTAATTAAAAAAGCTCCCAATTACTGAGAGCTTTTTTAATCCGTAATTGTATGTTGATATTTGTACTATTCCTCAAAAACCAATTTAAACAACCCTGTTTTGTCAGTAATAGCTGGATTAGAATCAGATTTTATTTTTATATAATATTGTCCAATAATTCTAGGATTATTTTGATAAGAAATTACAGCAGAAGCATCAAGTAAATGACTACCATTATTAGGAATATTTGAAATCGCTAACTTTAATATATCATTTTGATACAATTCTAAAGAAACAGTGGAAGTACTTACTAGATTGTTATTCCATTTAACTTCAAATTCAGCCTTATTTCCTACAAACAGACCTGTGCCATGCCAGAAATTGTTGTTAGAAGCAAAACTAAGATATTTTTTTTCCGGAAAAGTAAGCCAACGATCATATATATTATAAGAATACAGTTGCTGAACCGCAATTTCATCATATGCAGAGAAGCCATTCCAAGCATTTAAAGCCGTTCCTCCATTCATCACAGATTGTGGATCAGAACTTGGAGTACCTGAGATTAAAGAAGCTCCCGTCTGACTTTCTCCCATACTTTGCCAGTTAGAATGTCTCAAACCTATGCAATGTCCTATTTCATGCACCAAATTATATATTTTTTGAGATTCTGAAACTGGATAGTTATTATAGAAATCTGTGTTTATTAATATTTCAAAATATGGAACCTCGTTAGAAGGAAATCCTGCCGCTGCAATTACATTATTAGGCAATATTCCGTCATCCTTTTTCAAAAGGATATTGATCTTCAAATTTGGATTAGCCAATTCCTGGTTACTAATAAAATAAAAATTCAATTTAGTTTGACTTATATTGGCCCAATATTCTGCCGCTTTATCAAAAGCAGTCCACCAGTCATTCAAATCTGCCGAGCACATTAAAGAAATTGCCTCTACATTATCGTTAGAAACTACAGCGGGAGTTTTCCATTGTTGAATTTGAGTCCCATTTTTTTTGCTCTTAGTTAGATCACTTTTAAAACTATCATTAAAAAAAGATTCTAAAAATTCAATATCAGTTGAATTTTTCTTAAATAAATAATCATTCTCTACTAAGTAATATTTACCGACACTTTGTATATCAGTTTTCGTAAACCCGACTTTCAAAAGTTTACGATACAACACCTCATCTTCTATTTCAGTTCCGATAGTCTCTTTTTCTATAAAAAGGTTCTTCTTTTGGCAACTGACAAAAAAAAGTAATAAAATACTAAAAGTAAATGTTGAAATGGTTCTCAACACCACATTTCGTTTGAATCTAGAGGGTTTAAATGTAACTTTTTTCATAGTTTTATTTTAAAACTAAAAAACATATAATAACTAAAAGTAACTAAATCATCAAATTACAAATAGCAATATACTTTCCATCGCAATCAACACATTCACCTTTTATAATAAACAAAAAATCCGCCCTAAAAAGGAACGGATTTTCATTGTTAATATATAATTAGGATTACTTATAAAAAGTCTTAGTACACATTAGCTTGTGGTGTCCAACTAACCCAACCCGCTGTCCAGTCAGTTGCATCCATAGCTCCCGCAAAAGTAACTTTTTCAAAACCTGAAGCTAAATCTCCTTCAAATTTTGCTTTCCCTTTGGCAAGAGAAGTACTCTTTAAAGTAAGGTTTGGAGCATCGATATTTGTATTGTTAATGCCCGCAGCGTCTACTCCTGTTAAGACTGAATTACCCGCAGCTGTAGCGAATGTTGTGAATGCAGCGACATCTGCAAAAGAAGTTACTCCAATTAAACCATAATTTGCCCCGTAACCAAACACTAGATTATTTGTAAAAGAAGATCTTCCGTCTTTCAGTTCTTTAGCAGTCCACTCTGTATTAACTTCAACAGCATTAGTTTTTGCACCTACTATAATTGAATTTGCTAAAACTATTCTACTATTCTGGCCAATATGAATTCCAGCTCCATGTTTATTAACCTGAATCCCTTCTCCTAAACCTGGTCCAATAAAAGTAAAATTACTTAATACTGGTCTAGAATATTTATCGCCGGTTACTGTTCCTTTATTCTCTAATTCTACCCCTCTAGAAGTTCCTGCAGCATCTGAAATTTTTGGATCTCTTATAGAAATTCCGTATTGAATCTTACCATTAAAACTTTGATCAAAGTCAAAATCATCATCAACACCTCTGTATGCTACTAAATGTGTTGCGTTTACAGTACCTCCAAAGAATTCAAAAGAATCGTCTCCACAATAAGATACCTGAATATGATTAATCTTAGTACCACTACCAACACCACAAAGAGTTAAACCGTTAATTTCTTTATCTGTTTCGATAGGATAGCCTGCATATTCTATACGAACATAAGTAAATTCTCCTGAACTATGAGTTGGTTCTGTTCCGCCATAAACAGCTACATCAGTACCTAAAATTCCTCCTTCGTATTGTGCAGTACCATCAGCAGTATTTACTGTAGATTTTCCACAAATAATCACACCAGCCCAATCCCCAATATTTCTTTCACCAGCAGCTCTATCAGAAGTAAATATAATAGGTTTAGTTGCAGTTCCATTCGCTTTTATAGTACCGGTTCTTTCAATGATCAAAGCAGCTTTAGAAGATTTATCTCCTTTGATAACTGTACCTGCTGGAATTTCTAAAGCGCCGCCATTCATAACTCTTACATAACCTTTAAGAGTATAAACAGTATCTGCACTTAAAACCCTTTTAGATGATATTACACCAGACAACACTCCATCACCTTTTGGTTTAACAAACTCATCATTATTATCTTTTTTGCTACAAGAAGCAAATCCAACAGATAAGGCAACTACAGTTGCTAGATAAATTCTACTTTTTTTGAAATTCATGTTTTCTAAATTTTATACTGTAAAAAAAGCAATCAGTTATTAACTATTCTTTACGACTATGTTGTTAAATTGTTAATTTTTAAAATTTATAACCAAATGATAATGAAACTGATCTTCCATAACTTATTCCATTAATCAACTGATCTTTACTACTGTTATATCTTTTGTTTCCATCTATATCCTGGTAAAACCTCGCATCGCTATCTAGAATATTACTTATATTCATCTTCACCTCAGCTCTCTTTTTCAGGATACTTTTCGAAATTTGGAAATCCAACAAATCTCTTGGAGCTTCGTATACATCCGGATATTCCGCAGAATATTTCCCATTTATATATTGACCAAAGCCAACCACTGATATTCTTCTGCCTATTTTATTATATAATAGACTTGTCTGCCATCCAGATACTGGTGCTGAATAATGTAAACCTGCATTAATTAAATAAGGAGATTGTCCCTGCATTGGTCTGTCATTATTAATTGTAGCAACATTTTCGAATTTAACGGACGATTTCATGACCGCAGCGTTAGCGCTAAATGTCATTGACTCCCAAAATGCAGATGACTCATTTACAAACTCTAGGTTATGTCTTAGCTCTAACTCAACTCCATAGAGATTTGCTTTTGGAGCATTAACATAACTCATGGTTTTACTAGATGGAGTTGATCCAGGTTTTACATAAAACTCTATTGGATCTTTGAACGATTTATAAAATGTAGAAAATGAGATTACCTGGCCGTTGCTTGGATAGAACTCATATCTAGCGTCTACATTACTAATCTTGGTTCTTTTTAAATCGGGATTTCCTATTAAAACGTTAGTAGTTACGAAATCATAAAAAGGAAAAGGTGCAAGTTCTCTAAATTGCGCTCTGGCAACAGTATTTGAATAACTTAAACGTAAATTAGCCTTCGGAGTAAGTTCATAAGTCATGTTTACAGATGGAAGAAAATCTAAATAGCTATTTTCTTTACTTATAAACTGAGACAAATTATTTTTATACTCTAATCTTTCGATATAATTTTCTACCCTTAAACCCCAGTTAAACTTAAAGTTATCAGAAAACTTATTATTTAACATAAAGTATCCAGCATTCAAATCGCCGAAACCATCGTATTTATTTGCCGGGTTAGTAATATCATCAATTCTAAATTTGTCTGCAGCAATATTATTTATGTTAAAAATCTGATCTTGAGGTAAAGATAATAATGCATCTGAATTAGATCCCGAAGCCATTTTATATCCTAAAACTCTCGCATCAACGTTTCTTTCCTTATATTGCTTTGCTAAACCAGCTTTAAAAGTTTGAGATTTTCCCAACCAATTGAATGGCAAACTATAATTAACCGCAGCTCCGTATACATTCTCTCCTAGATCACTAAAAAACCTACCAGCTGTGGATGCAGACGCAACAAAAGGAACTGCTGCGACAAAAGGTATCGAAGAATCGTTCATATCGATCTCTCGTTTGTAGTAATACAACCTTCTTAAATCAGGCTCCTTATCGCTTATTCTACTGAAAGAAAGATTCCAGGTCAACTTAGATTTATTCTTTTCATTTAATAAATGATCTCCCTCTAGAACTGAGTTAAACAAAGTTTTTTCTTGAACTTCTTGCTGACTAACTTTTCTATATTCTCTGTCCCCAGTCATGGACAATCCATATCTTTGTAAGTAGCTATCTTCATAACTCCTATTAAAAATATTTTTAAAGCCTATTTTATGATTACCATTAATATATGCCAAATTAGCTAGCACTCCTAAAGAACTTCCAAAATTGAAATACTTATCATCATAATTGAATAGCGCTGGTCTAACACCTAAACCATCTGGCGTATCAAAATCATTCCTAACCTCATTAGACAAGCTTTCTGAAGTTCTATAAGTAACAGCTCCTATAAATCCTATCTTTCCAGAGCCTTTTAGTGCATACGAGTCACCATAGATAAATTGTAAACTTTGGCTTGGCAAAGCAGAACCTAAACTATTAACTCCCCAAGTATTTTTAAACTTTTTACTTTGATCAACTTGCTGCGATATAGACAAGTCAGCATATTTTTCACTACTACTTGGAAAAGACGAAGGCAGTGCGTAGTCAGAACTACCTGAAGCCAAATAAGATTTCATATTTTTAGAGCTTCCATAGAAATCCTTAAAAGTAGAAATACTGTTATAGCCCATGCCGTAGCTAAATTCCATAACTCTGTTATCTGGAAAATCTTTAGTTTTCACTTGAACCGCTCCTCCTGAAAAATCACCTGGTAAATCTGGCGTAGCAGTTTTACTGATTACAACATTATCTATTAAAGATGACGGAATGATATCAAAAGAAAATGCTTTCCTATCAGGCTCAGAGCTCGGTAGCGGTGAATTATTAATAAGTGCTGTATTATAGCGATCACTTAGCCCCCTAATAATGATATACTTATTATCTTGAACACTAGCTCCGCTAACACGCTTCAATACCTCCCCGGTATTTCTGTCCGGAGATTTCTTAATCACGTCAGAAGATATACCATCTCCAATACTTACGCTATTCTTTTGTTGAGCATATAAAGCTCCAACTGTTTCCTGCTTATAAGATGCAGTAACAACCACCTCTTTTAAAGCTTGTGTTGCAGATTGTTCCATCTGAACATCCAAAGTAGTAACCTGTCCGGCTTTGACTTCTACAGCAGTAATTGTTTTTGCCTGATATCCTAAATATCTAAAAGTCAGATTGTATTTCCCGGCAGTAAGACCTGTTAAAGAAAACCTGCCCTCCACATCGGTAAGCGTACCTTTTGTAGTACCTTCTATACCAACTGCAAGACCAATAAGTGTTTCACCATTAGCCTTATCAACAACTTTACCTGTAATTTTTGCAGTTTGAGCAAATATTAGATTTGAGGTAAAAAGCATTAGCATAAAAACTACTATGCTAAATGTGTTAAATTGTTTTTTATTCACTTTTGCGTTATTTAATTGTTGCAAAAGTATTATGAGTATATTACCGACTTGTTACCTCATAATTAACTATCAATAACCAATATGTTAAGTAAATATTAAGAAGTACAGATACAGTTTCGAAAAGCTGGATTTTGGCACAATAAAAAAGCCCTTGTATACTATACAGGGGCTTTTTTATTTTTGAAACTCATATCTTAAACATCACAAATGGCTATTGCCTCTTCTAAAGACTCTAATTTGTTTTTCTTTTTTGGAATAAATTCCTGTGCCACATATCCTTTGTAGCCCGTAGCTACAATAGCCCGCATAATAGCTGGGTAATTCAATTCCTGAGTTTCATCAATTTCATTTCTGCCGGGAACTCCTGCAGTATGATAATGACCAATATATTGATTAAACGTTCTTATTGTATGGATCACATCCCCTTCATCAACCTGCATGTGATAGATATCATAAAGCAGTTTAAAATTCCCAGAACCTAATCTCTTTGCTATTTCTGCTCCAAGGTGAGTTCTGCTTGCAAAATAATCTTTATGATTTATCTTGCTATTCAGCAATTCCATAACTAGGGTCACATTATGTTTTTCTGCTAATGCAATTATTTTTTGTAAACCTTGAACACAATTATTAATCCCTGTTTCATCATCCATACCTCTTCTATTACCACTAAAACATATCAGGTTTTTGTAACCAGCTTTAGCTACTTTGGGAATCATTTCGGTATAGCTGTCAATTAATTTCTGATGAAAATTAGGCTCTGCAAAACCATCTACCAGATTAATTTCAGCTCCATTGCACATGCTGGAATCTAAACCATGCTTTTTTAAAATACCCCATTCATTCGGTCCTACCAGATCTATAGCTTTAATTCCAATTCTCTTAGCTTCTATACATAATTGTTCAAGACCAAGATATTGATACGTCCACTTGCATACAGCATGGTTAATATTCCCTTTAAGTTTCAATTGATTTTCTTTTTTAATATCAAAAGATGATAAAATTCCCGTTGTACCAACAGCAACTGCTCCACCTATTACACTTTTTATTGCTTCTCTTCTGTTTGCCATTACATTTTTATTAAGCTTCAACATTTTTCTTCTCTTTAAAAGAGATGGCAAAAATAACTAAAACAGCCGCAGCAATACCTGCCGGAATTAGCCATATCATATTCCAGTTAAAAGTATTTTCTGTTAACTTATAGCTATCTGTTATTGTACCTGCTACCCAGAAACCTATTAACATACCCACACCGTAAGTTGCTAAAGTAATCATACCTTGTGCTGCACTTTTAATATGTTCTCCAGCTCTGGCATTGGTATAAATTTGCCCTGAAACGAAAAAGAAATCGTAACAAATACCATGTAAAGCTATTCCTAAGATCAACATCCATGAAGCGGCACCTGCATCTCCATAGGCAAAAAATGCATAACGAAGTACCCATGCCAGCATACCCGCCATTAATGTTTTCTTAAATCCGAATTTTTTAAAGAATACCGGAAGCAATAAAAGGAAAAAAGCTTCAGAAATCTGTCCAATAGTCATTTTCCCTGTAGGATTTTCGAGACCTACATTAGTTAGAAAAGGATTTGCATTCTGATAGTAAAAAGCTAAGGGGATACATATCAATATAGATGAGATGAAGAATACCAGAAAATCGCTGCTTTTCAATAATTTTAAAGCATCTAATCCTAAAATTCCTGACACACTTACCTTTTCCTCTTTATTGGCCTTTGGTGGTGTTTTTGGTAGAGTGAAGCTAAATATCCCCAGAATAGCAGAAGCAATACCCGCCATTAAAAATGTATTCTTCAAAAGCCCCGAAGCTATCCCTTCTGCAGAATCCCAATGAAAGATATAGCTGATGGTTAACCCTGCAGCAATCCAGCCTATTGTTCCCCAAACCCTAATGTTTGAAAACTCCTTTTCAGGGTCACTCATTTGATTAAACGAAACGGAATTCACCAGTGCCAGCGTTGGCATATAAACGATCATGTATGCAAATACATAGGGATAAAATGCAGAAAAGTCTTGTGAAGTAAACATCTGATACATTAAAAATGCACCAATTAAATGTAAGACTCCTAATATCCGCTCAGCATTGAAATATCTGTCTGCTATAAGTCCAATAATAAACGGTGCAATGATTGCTCCGAAAGACTGAGTGGAAAATGCGGCTGCAACCTGCGACCCACCTGCATTTAAGTTGCTACCTAAGAAGGTTCCTAATGTAACGAACCATGCTCCCCAGATGAAAAACTCGAGGAACATCATAAATGATAGCTTGATACGATTAATACTTGTCATGTTTTGGTTTGGTTTAATTGATTTTATAAGTCTGGAGACTTTACTGACTATTTATTACTAGCTGCTGATTTTTATAATCTTCTAATTTTGATATTTCTGAACCATACGTCGTCGCCATGGTCTTGTAAAGCAATTTTACCTTTTTTATACCTTGCAAAATCTGGCATTGTTTTAAACTTACTCGCTGCAACCATTTTATGCCATTCATCATCCCACATTGTAGTTTCAACAACTTTCTCCCCATTTAAAATGAATGTCAGCTTCGCATCTTTTAATATAATTTCTGCCTTGTTCCACTCACCAACAGACTTTGCCATTTCCTTTTTACTGGGGATAAGATCGTATAAGTCCCCTGCTCTATGTTTAAATATCTTTCCATCAGGATGTCCATCGTTATCCAGAACCTGCATTTCCGGACCAGTTAAATAAGGTTGCTTATATTTCGTAAGGTCTTCATTCACTAAAAATATAACGCCGCTATTTCCTTTCTTTGATATTTTCCATTCTAATTGAAGGTGAAAATTATCATATTCCTCATTGGTAATCAGATTTCCCTTTTGCGATTTATCTTCAATTTTAGAATTGAAATATAATATACCATCTTTAAATTCCCATGCTTTGGTAATTTGATCTTTCCCGTAAACATGCCATTTATCTGCTCCCGACAAATCTTCCCATTGCTTTTTCGGCTTTTGTGCGTTACTCAAACTAAACGCAAACATCATAGGAAGGATAAACAAAAAACGTCTCATAAAATTTTAATTTTTTAATGTAAAAATATAATTTACTATTTCTTTGAGATCGGATTCACTTAATTGTGGATGCGGCGTCATTGGAACATCTCCCCAGACACCCGAGCCTCCTTTTACAATTTTTTCTGCAAGGTATTTTTGATTTTCTGCTGTATTATCATATTTGTTGGCTATATCGGTATAAGACGGACCTACTAATTTACTTTTATCAGCATGGCAAGCAGAACAATCTGATTTAGCTATTAATTCTTTGCCTTTATGTTTCTGTGTAACTTCTGCCGCAGTATTCGATTGAGTTTGGTTATTATCTGTATTTTCCTGGTTTCCTTGTCCTCCACATGCATAAATTACAGCAAATAGTATCGGCACTAATAAATGTCTTTTCTTCATAAATTATATCCCTAAAATTTTCTTATTAAACTCCTCATTTCCTCCAGATTTGGCAAAGTCGTCAAAAGCTTTTTCGGTCACTCTTATAATGTGGTCTTTTATATACTGGGCACCTTCTTTTGCGCCATCTTCTGGATGTTTAATAGCACATTCCCATTCCAAAACCGCCCATCCATTAAAATCGTATTGTGCCATTTTACTAAAAACAGATTTAAAATCTACCTGACCATCGCCTAATGATCTGAATCTTCCCGCTCTGTCAATCCAATTTTGATACCCTCCGTAAACGCCCTGTCTTCCGGTAGGGTTAAACTCTGCATCTTTTACATGGAACATTTTGATTCGTTCGTGGTAGATATCAATATATTCCAAATAGTCCAAACATTGGATAATAAAGTGAGAAGGGTCATACAAAAGGTTCGCTCTCGGATGGTAGTTTACACGTTCTAAAAACATTTCAAAGCTTATACCATCATGCAAATCCTCACCGGCATGTAACTCAAAACATAAGTCTACGCCATTTTCATCAAAAATATCTAAAATAGGCTTCCATCTTTTAGCCAGTTCATCAAAACCTGTTTCTACTAATCCCGGCGAACGTTGAGGCCACGGATAAACATACGGCCAAAGCAAAGCACCACTAAAAGTCACATGTGCATCTAAGCCTAAATTTCTGGAAGCTTTAGCTGCATATTTTAATTGTTGGATTGCCCATTCTGTTCTCGCATTAAAATCTGTATGATATTTTTCCGGAGCGAAAGCATTAAAAAGTTCATTATAAGCCGGATGCACAGCCACTAACTGCCCTTGTAAATGTGTAGAAAGCTCCGTAATTTCTAATCCATGCGAGTTAATTCTTCCTTTAAGCTCATCTGCATAGGTTTTGCTTTCCGCAGCTTTTTGCAAGTCTATAAATCTATCGTCTAAGGTCGGTAATTGCAGACCTTTAAACCCCAGGCCTTTTGCCCACTTACATATATCATCTAAGTTGTTATATGGCGGATTGTCCGAAAAAAACTGCGCAATAAATAACCCTGGTCCTTTTATTGTTTTCATTGTTAAGAGTATTGTGTAATGAGTATAGCGTAGGTCTCTATACGCTATATGCAATCTCGATACTAAATAGTTAATTCAACCCACTTTTGGTCTGACTGGCCGGAAGCGATAACTGTTTCTATAAAAGCCATCCCTCTTACTCCCTCTTCTACTCCCGGAAAATCCAAACATTCTTTGGGTACTTCTTTTCCCTGGGCTTTATACAAAATAGTTAATGCGAAGTTTCTATATAAATTAGCAAAAGCTTCTAAATAACCTTCCGGATGCCCAGCAGGAACTCTGGTATTATGTGCCGCAAAGGAACTGAGATAAGAAGCTCCTGTCCGTAAAATCTGAGCAGGTTCATCCAGATGTTTCAATACCAGAGAATTTGCATCTTCCTGATGCCATTCTAATCCGCCATTTTCACCGTACACCCTAATTTTTACTTTATTTTCCTCTCCGGCTGCAACCTGACTTGCCATTAACACTCCGCTTGCACCATTATTAAATTTCAATAATACGGCACCGTCATCATCCAATCTCCTATTTTCGACAACTGTATTAATATCCGCACATAGTTTCACCACCTGTAGCGATGTAACGTATTCGGCCAAATTAAATGCATGCGTACCAATATCCCCCATAGCACCTGCCACTCCACTTTTGGACGGGTCTGTTCTCCAATCTGCCTGCTTACTTTCTACAGACTTACTTAGCCAACCCTGCGGATATTCTACATATACTTTCCTTATATTTCCCAGTTTTTTCGAAGCCAACTGCTGTCTAGCTTCTTTTACCATTGGATATCCGGTATAAGTATGAGTTAGTAACAACTCTTTACCCGTTTGTTCTTTTAAATGTTTTAATGCTTTTGCTTCTTCCAGCGTTAGGGTGATAGGTTTATCCAATATCACATGAAATCCGTTTTCCAATGCCATTTTTGCAGGAGCAAAGTGAACGTGATTTGGTGTAACAATACAAATAACCTGTACTCTTTGATTATCCGGGAGCTGTTTCTCTTTTTCTATTAATTCCTGATAATTTGCATAAATCCTATCGTTCGCAATTCCTATTTCTTTGCCTGTTTCCAAAGATTTTTCTATAGAACTGCTAAAACAACCGGCAACTAATTCATATAAATTATCCATTCTTGCGGCAATCCTGTGTACAGCTCCTATAAAAGCCCCCGGACCACCGCCTATCATAGCGTATCTTATTTTTTCATTCATTGATTAAGGATTCAAATAAACCGGATCTCCTTTTTTAAACGGAATACAGGCATCAAAACGTCCAGGAACTTCTACATAAGTAAGGTTTTGATTTCCACCTTGTTCAGACGTAAAGTAGCCAAAAACAGCTAACTCTTTAATCATTCTAAAGAAATGCTGAGGATCGCCATCTTTTTTGGTAATCTGATATTCTTTTTGTTCTGTATCTAATTGCACTAAAAGCTTTTTGCGCTCTGCTGGACTACATTCTGTGAACTTTTTAGAATACTCTTTTTTAGAAAAATCTTCTATTTTTTGCAGGCCATCTATAAATATTTTCTGGTCTTCCGGTGTATAGCAATCTTTTATCATAATTGCCATAAATTCTCCTGTTTTTGCATCTTTAGCTCCAGGGGTATCAGTCTTGGGAATTATCGTCTCGGCAATTTCATCCATTAACAAAATATTCTCTTTAGAAAACAGATCCTGAACATCTTTAATAGATGATGAACATCCTGTAAGGATAAAAGCCTGACCGCCAACAATACTACCTCCTAATAAGAATGCAACCGAGGATATCGCTTCTCTTCTATTCATTGATTGTATTTTTATCAGTTATAAATTTCCTTTTTTCAATTCAGAAACCGCATGATCTACCGCTCTTGCAGTAAAGGCCATATAGGTTAAGGACGGATTCACACACGCAGCCGATGTCATGAACGAGCCATCCGTAACAAATACATTTTTGGCATCCCACACCTGATTATGTTTATTCAACACAGAATCTTTAGGATCACGTCCCATTCTGGCGGTCCCCATTTCGTGAATACCTTGTCCAAACCCATATCCCGAATCAAATGTTTTCACGTTTTTCAGACCTGCTATTTCCAACATTTCTTTCGCGTCATTTGCCATATCTACACGCATTTTTTTCTCGTTCTCCTTAATTTCGGCGTCTATAGCCAAAACAGGTAAGCCCCATTTATCTTTCACCTTTGGATCTAAATAGACTTTGTTCTCATGATATGGCAGAATTTCTCCAAATGCCGTTACCCCCATTCTCCATGAACCAGGTTGAGATAAAGCCTCTTTTAGTTCGGCACCAATACTTAATTCTGCAATCTCTCTGTTCCAGCTTTCCCTGCTTGCAGATCCCTGATAACCGAAACCTCTCAAATAATCTCTTTTATCTTCTCTGAAATTTCTAAAACGTGGAATATATATGCCATTAGGCCTTCTTCCAAAGTAGTATTTATCTTCATATCCCTCTACCTCTCCAGAAGCACCGGTTTTGAAATGATGATCCATTAGATTATGTCCTAACTGACCACTGCTGCTTCCTAAACCACCATCCCATACATCTGTTGCAGAATTCATAAGCACCCATGCAGAATTTAAAGTAGAAGCACATAAGAAAATCACTTTAGCTTTATATTCTATGGTCTCATTTGTTTGCGCATCTAAGACTTCTACACCTGTTGCCTTTTTAGTGTCTTTATCATAAAGAATTTTGGTAACTATAGAGAAAGGTCTCAAAGTGAGATTTCCAGTTGCCATAGCTGCAGGTAATGTAGATGATTGCGTACTGAAATAAGCACCAAAAGGGCAACCCAGTGAACATTTATTACGGTATTGACAATTACTTCTGTTATGATGTGGTCCGGTAACATGCGCTACACGACCAATAATCATATCTCTTTGTCCTTTGTATTGAGATTTGATACGGGCGGCAACATCTTTTTCCACACAGTTCATATCCATTGCAGGTAAAAAATCGCCATCCGGCAGTTGTTCTAATCCGTCTCTGGAACCACTTATACCCGCAAATTTTTCGACATAACTATACCACGGGGCAATTTCTTTATAACGAACAGGCCAGTCTATAGCCACGCCTTCTTTCAGATTGGCTTCGAAATCCAGATCTGCTAAACGATAGGATTGTCTTCCCCACATTAACGATCTTCCCCCTACATGATAGCCACGGTACCAATCAAATCTTTTTACTTCTACATATGGTGATTCTTTTTCGTTCACCCAAAAATCTGGATTCCTTTCGTTTAAAGGATAGTCTCTTTTCAAGACCGGATAAGCTTCTATAAGTTCTTGTGTTCTGCGTCCTCTGTGAGGAAATTCCCAGGGAGCCTTTGTTGCCGCTGTGTAATCTTTAACGTGTTCTATGTTTCTCCCTCTTTCCAGAAGTATGGTTTTTAAACCCTTTTCTGTCAACTCTTTGGCTGCCCAGCCTCCGGAAATACCTGATCCAATAACTATTGCATCATAAACGTTTTTCGCCATTTTATTTAGGTTATATTCTATTTATACAAATAAGTTCTGTTTTCGGGTGAAAGCATTCAAAAAATCTTTTTTGTATTTAACAAACGTCAAATACCCCAAGCCAATTATTTGTAAATATTTTAATTTAGTTTGTTGAAAATAAAATTAAATATTTACCAATCAAAATTCAAAGTGTACTTTTTACAATAAGTTTCTAAAACGCACGATCTATTCTTCTATCAATCTGTACATTCCAGATTAAATCTAACCAACACATTCAGATTATTTAACACCTGAATATCAACAATTAAATTAAATTGCAGAGCTGGATAAAGATATTTACTACCTTTACTTAAAAACAAAAAGAAACAATAAACCAAATTAATAAAAACAAATAACAACAAAAAAAAATATTTAAGCAAAAGAATTAAAGCCTTTACCCAGGACTCTTGCACTTGTAAGCAAAGGAAGGCGACTCATCGCGAAATATTGTCTCAATTTAGGAATACAAATATCTCAACTTACTGTAAAACTTAAGTCTGACAAGCCATCTTATATAAAAGCTTTCCACTAATCTTATCCTCTGTTCGTATTTCTTTAAATACGGTATTTTGTTTTCAAGAGTAATAAAATAAGATCTTTTGGAAAGCTTCTCTATTGATTATGTTTTCAATAATTATTTTATAAATTTTATACTGGTTGTTCCATTATCAAAAAATAATGAAGCTACATAAATCCCAGAACCTAAAGTCAACTGACTACCAAATATATTATACCCTGACTTAACTTCTATTTGTTGAGTTAATACTTTGCGCCCTATAGCATCTGTTATTTCCACAATTGCTTTACCTGCTTTTGCTGTATACATATCAATGACTAATTCTCCTGAATTTCCATTATACACTTTTAATTCAGTTTGTTTTGGAGTTATACTTACTGGTATTATTTTAGAAAATTCTGATTTATTATCAAAATCAACCTGACGTAGCTGATAGTATGACATCCCGCTTAACGGATTACGATCTATAAAGTTATATGATTTCTCTTCACTGCTATTACCTGCTCCTTTTTCGATTCCTATTACTTTAAATTCTGTTCCGTCCGAACGCAGTATTTCGAAATGAGAATTATTGCTTTCTGAACTCGTTTTCCAATTTAGCTGCACATGATTATGTTGAGATTTTGCTTCGAAGGAGCTTAATTTAACAGGTAGGACGGAATTTTCTACAGGCGCCCATGCTATGCTACGGAATTGTTTATTCTGACCTGTTATATCTAATAATAACTTTGGTGTGCCTCCTAATATTGATATAGGTTCATTATAACCATTGTCATCTTTAAACAGGTATACTTTTGAATCGCCATTATCAGGATTTGATGTGTGACTTACTGCAAATAATTTTACTTTTCCAGTTTCAACCTTGCCCTCCAGAGACCTTAATTCTTTTACTCCATTCGCATTAGCCCATCCTCCATTATATACCCAGTCATCTCCAACTAATGACCATTTATGGATTCCTGCTGCAAATCCACCGTTACCAGCAGAGGATGCTGTAGTCGTACTAATATATAACACTTTTCCACCGCTAAGATCTGCCATATAAAAATCGACAGCCCCACTAAGACTTAGCGGGTTCTGAGCAGTATATATAGGTGTTACAGCTTTATAGCTACTGTTATTTATTGTGCTTTTAGGCAATCCTGTACCAATTTGGTATAATCTGGTTGAAACTGTAGTATATAACTGATTGTCAAATATTTTTATACACTGGGAGCCTTGTATAGCGGTACCTAAGTTAATAGCGTCATTACCTGATTGCCCTATTGATGCATAATATGGACCACGATAATCAGCCGAAGTAGCTGCTCCTGAAAGCCAAACATCTACACCATCATAAGATGTCGCCGCTCTATAATTTACGCCTGAAAAGATATTAGTTAATTTTAACGTACTGTTGATATTTGCCTGATAGTCTATTCTAGCGACAACTCGTGGAACAGATATTGAAGACTGACTCGCTGCGACTGTACCTGGTGTTACTCCATATCCTGGTATAATTAAATATCTTCCATCATAGGAACGGGTCATATATCCTTCTGCTGCAGTCCACCCAACACATGTAACCGGGTTGTTTGTTCCATCAGCAGCAATAGGCAATGGAACAGTTTGCACAAACTCTAAACTATTACCATCGGCGGACATTTTATATTCATCCAAAAATATTTGTATAGCCTGATTTCCATTATTATTGGGATCCTTATTCCCTCCACTTCCCCCAATATTATGACGATACAACACTAAGTTACCCTCTGTAAACGGCCCCTGTGCAAACAAAGTGTTTGCAACCATAACCAAAAGCATTAAAAGTACATTTTTTCTCATTTTCTTAATTTTTAAGCGTGATTATTGATTTCTTTTATTTCGAAAACCTTATTTCTGTTATTACAGGAAAATGGTCTGATGGGTATTTCCCATTAAAAATATCAGTTCTGACGGCCCAGCTATCAACTTTTACAGGCATTGTAGTGGTTAAAAAAATATGATCTATACGTCTGTTATCAACTTTGTTTACATCATAATCATTGAATGTTCCTCTCAAAGCATTCGTTTTGTTATTGGTGAGATCATAAGTATCTTTTATATTATTGCCCGACACCATCAACTTATAATAAGTAGTCGTTTGTGCAGAGTTAAAGTCTCCGGTTAAAATAGCAGGATAACCTGTTGTCATTACAGGAATAGTGTCTAAAAGTAGCTGAACACTTTTGGTACGGGCTTCGGTGCCGATATGGTCTAAATGGGTGCTGAAAAAATAAAACTCTTTCTGTGTATTTTTATCTTTTACATGTGCCCAGGTACAAATACGAAACTGGTCTGCATCCCAACCCTTTCCTGCTACCGCGGGTGTTTCTGACAACCAGAACTTACCCCACTCTTTAATTTCTATATTTTCCTTTTTATAGAAAATAGTGACCGAAAGTCTGTTATTTACAGTAGTCTCGCCTCTTACATCTGTACCTACAAACGCATATCTGGGCATTAGAACTACCATATCGTCTAACTGTGCTTTAGAGAGCTCTTGCACTCCTACAATATCAGGACTGTATTTATCAAAAATTTCTTTTACCAGCTCTTTACGACTGCTCCATGGGTTAGTTTCTGTATTAGCAACGCTGGTATATTCTATATTGTAGGTCATCGATTTTACAGGACTTAACCATTCCTGTTCATTATTATTCCCATTATCCCCACCTTTTTTACCAGAATCACCATCAACGACATCTGTACTTTTACTGCATCCTACAGATACTGCGATTATCAAAACATATATATAATATATCTTTCTCATAACTTATTTACTTTTATAAAAGCAAGTATTTAAAGGTTAAAGCATTGCCATTCAACAATCCAGAGTTGTCGGATAAACATCCCATCCCGAAAGCACACTTCCGGGATAGGCATTAATGCTGCATTTTTTAAAAAGTTCTTGCGTGTAATTTTATTGTTCTGGTTGCTCTACTGTTATACTAAGCACATTCAGTATTGTTCCCCAATTATCAATTGCACCGTCTGACTGGTTAAGTACCTGTATCCTTACTTTTTGTGTCCTTGGTATGTTAGGTGAAAAATCTGCTATAGCTAGTTTTCCTTTTCCGTCCACATACTTTGTTCCAAGTGAAGTCCATGTAACTCCTTCGTCTATAGAAATCTTTACCTCTATAGTATATCTGAGTGTAGGCGTGGTATTATTATATTTCGAACCAAACTCTACTTTTATCCTTTTTAATCCATTATATCCAAATTGACTTTCTATATATCCAGGACCATTTTCTGGGAAATAGGCAGTCCCCAGTGCGGGTTTAGATGTTTTTCCTAACATACAAGGCGCGGAATCCCTCATGTCGTTCACCCTTCCAGGGTTCATCAATACACCATAAAATAACCATTTACCAGTTGACAGCCCAATCATATAGTTATCATGTTGAGGATCTGTAGGTGAGTAGTAGTAATAGCCTTTAGTGAGCACCATACTTCCATTATCTTTCCTAAGTCTATAGGCACCCTTAAAAGTCTCTACTATATAATCCGGGTCAGGATTAGGTTCCGTCCCTTTATAAGTTACATCCGATTGCTGGCGAATCATGAATTTGTTTTCTCCGTTCTGCTGTGTAAAATATCCTTTTAAACTAACCGTTCCTTCTGTTAATGTTATATTACTGCTGGTTAACAAAGTCATATGTATCTTCCCTGTATTATCACGTATACGATAAACCTTTTCTGTTGAAAAATCATCGTAAAGCGTAATAGCCAGATTATTTATTTCTACCAACGTGTTGCCCATATTCCCATTAAGCATATTGGTTATTGAAGTGATTTTGGAAGGATAATTATAAGTACCTGCAATTTGAATATCTGTATTGGTAACACCTGTGATTGCCAGCCTGCCATTTACAGATGCTAATTGCTTATTACCAACATTGATAATTAAAGCAGCATCTAACGGATAATTTGCCGTACTAACTCCTGCTATAAATATACCTCCACTTGCATCCTGAACAGTGATTCCTCCGTTAGTCTCGCTTACTATTGTTGATATATTCACTACTTTCAGCTCAGTACCTGCCGGTATAGTACTTCCCTCTCCTGCAGCAATAATCTTAGAGATTTCCCTCGTCAATGTAATATCACCAGATCCTGCACAGCGTATCTGTGTTAAACCTTCAGCAGCGTTTTCATCCAATAGCCTTAACTCTTTTCTATTGTTATTTATAGTAAAAAACCCAGTCAGATTTCCTCTTCCTTCCGGAATGCTTTTTGAGGCTATATCCGAATTGCCATAAGTAATTACCACTACTTCATTACCCGCACAGTCCTGTAGTAATATTTCCTTTTTATCATTGTTTGCATCTGGCCCAAAGTTATCTTCTATGTATTCATTAGCCACTTCCACATCTTTGATGGTCACCAATCTTTGATGATTAGAAATATCCAAATGCTCTATATCTGTCTCCACAATTGGCACTTTCTGTCCTTTAGCACCAAAACCAATGGACGCTTCTATATCGGAAGCATTCATTTCTTTACCGTCAGGTCTGGTTAAAACCGTAAACGAGTCTTCCTTTTTTATTGCCATACCTTTTGCTTTTACAAACACCAGCGTTCCCGGCTTAAATCGTTCTAATTCATTTGCTTCAACCTTTATAATTAAACCTGCGTCATCGTCCTGTATAGCAACCATTAAGGGCAGGTTCTGCGACACACCAACTGCCGAAACAAAGCCCCACACAACAGATTCTGTATTCACTACACCTTCTTTTTCTATCAATTTGGATATAGTCGTATTTACGGGAAACCCCGGAATTTGTGGTACCTGAGTTGTTTCTGTATCTTTTTTACAAGACGAGAACAGAATAATAGCCACCAATATCCTGCACATTACAGAGATATTGTGGATCATCTTAAAATTTGTTTTCATATAACATCTTTTTGTATTGATACTCTTATTAACAATCTATTGTATTTCCATTTCTATCAGCGTAATATTAACCCTGTTAAGTCTGTTAAGCTTAGGCGCAGAAGTATTTACGACCTTAATCATCAATTCTTCATCTTTTTTTGAATTGGTCTTAAACGTTGCAAATGTTTCTCTGCTTTTATCGTATCTACCCCTAGCGGTACCTATGCTACGCCAACTTTGTCCCTTATTTGCAGAAACCAATACTTCCAGCTGAAAGTACCCGGGGTCCAGCTTGTAGCCTATAAATCCTACTTTCACACTTTTAAGCCCTTTTGTTTCAAATAAGGAGGTTATACTTCCCGACTCATCTTCTATAGTTGGTGCAGACATCACACGGGGAGCCATGGCTCTAAAATCTGTTGGTTCTTTATCCCAGACTAAAGCATCCTTGAATAACCATTTTCCATTTATGGTTGTTACCTCTCCCTCAGGATATCTACCTTTTTTTGTTGCTGTTTCAAATGTCTCGGTAATGGCTTTATGCTGTGCAAAAACACCAGTAGCGAATGCTACTAAGCACAATAGACAAAATAATTTCGTTAGGAATCTTCGACCAAAAACAGCTGATATATAGATTATTCTCTGCGGTCGACATGACAAATTGTTCTCTTGAAAATTTCTTTTATTCCCCATATTCAAACTGAATTTCTGTTATATTGATTCGGCTTAATCTATTCGATTTAGGCGCAGAAGCATTTGCTATTTTTACTCTATAAGCCTCTTTCTTTTTGTTGTTGATTTTATATTCTGCAAAAGCTTCCTCTTCTTTCGTGGGATCACCGCGCCTTACACCTAACGAAGCCCAATTTTTGCCATTATCTTTAGATACAAAAACCTCAACTGCATAATAATCTGACACATCATCTTTATAGCCAATAAATCCCACTTTTACAGATGAAAGTCCCTTGATATCAAATTCAGTACTTATATAGCCATTAGATTTATTGATACTTGTTGGACCAAGTAAACGAGGAGACTTTGGCCGAATGTCATTCGATTTCACATTGGTAACCAAAGCGTCGTTAAACATCCAGTCGCCAGATAAAGCAGTAATCACCTCTGCCGGATATTTATTTTTGTTTTGTGCATCTAAAAAGGTTTCGTGTATTCTTTGTTGTGCGCTTGCTTGTATACTTAATAGAAAAGCCAGACACAAAAAAGCAACATTAAATTTTCTTAAGTCCATAATTCTAATTTATCTCTCCAGCGTTAACAATACCGGATAATGATCAGATAGCATATGTGTCATACTATCATAAATAATTTCGCAGTTTTTAATTTTGCTCTTTAAATCCGGACTGGTCCAGATATAGTCAATCCTCAGTTTATCACTATCTCCAGATGTCGAATGTAATTTAGTGGGGCAGGTATGACTAAAAGTCTGATGCTTTTCCCACCAGGTGTCTATATACCCTGCTTCCATTACCTGCTGAATGACACTATAATCAAAATCTCCGTTATTAATATTTTTGCTTTTCCCCTTTATAGCTCTATCCAGCCTTGCCTGTTGCGCATTATATATACCTGCATCCACCGGAGAAAAAGAATTAAAATCACCCATCATCAATAGTTTTTTTGTTGAAAGGGGCTTAATTATTTTAAGTATTTTATCAATCTCCACCAGGCGCTGCTCCCAGCTTTTAGGATCCAGATGCAATACAACTAAAGTATATCCCTGTATTTCCGCAACTATTATCCCATGGTTCATCTCTAGTTTCAGTTTTTGGATTTTTGAAACTGGATATTTTGATGATATAGCTAAAGGACAGCAGCTTCCGGTATCAAAAAATGCAGTATACGCATGTCCGTAACTTTTCGCAAAGGCTGCAAAAGATTCTTCGGTAAATTTGCTCATTTCCTGATAGGTAATCACATCTGGCAATCGCTCTGTTATCCAATTACGGTATTTATCCCTATACATGTTACTTCCATTAAAACCAACCAACACATTATAATTCATAATTTTTAAGGGCTCATTGGTCTGTGCATACGCTGTATCGCTAAAGTTCCCCAGTGCAATACCCAAGATGAGAATCAATATGATTTTAAATTTCTTCATGAACTTTTAATATCCGGGGTTTTGTCTTAATGCAGGATTTTTAACTATTTCTAATGATGGAATTGGATAATATAGGTTATAAGGCTTTACGTTATTGGCTGCAGCGACATAATCTCCCGCTACGGATTTTATGCTTTCGTAAAAAATTCCCCACCGTACTATATCCCATTTACGACTATATTCCCCTGCCAGTTCCCTTCCTCTTTCTTTGCGCAATTCTTCACGCATAGTAGGTTGGTTTGTTAACGGGATACCTCCAATATCAGCCCGGTTACGAATTAAGTCTATATAGAATTTTGCATCACCTAGTTGGTCTTGTTCTATCAATGCTTCGGCCATCATCAATACAACATCCGCATATCGCATAAATATGATATTACGACCGCTGGCTATATTATTAGCCTGGATGTCCCAAAATTTAGGGCCCAACCAGTAACGACCTGTACTATTATACATATTGAAATTCTTAAATACTTTTTGTACGGCATCCATATATCCCGATGCCAACACATGTATTTTCCGTTTGTCGCCGGTGGAATAATAAGACTCCAATCTTCTTGTTGGTCTAACAGCTCCATATGGCGTCGCAGAATCGTTCCCCAGATCTACACCATTATACTGACTTCCACTTTTTGGAGTTGGCATACACCAATTGTAAATCTGGTGAGCGCGCTGTAGACCTGTCAGGGAATAGGAATATTGTATTTCAAAAACAGACTCCTGGTTATTCTCTATTTTATAGATATCTCCATAATCTTCAAGTAATTTATAGATTCCTCGTCCTGCCATATTTACGACCTGCTCGGCAGCCCATCGGGCTTTTTCCCAATCACGATTGGTTAAAGCCAATTTTGCCATTAAACCATAAGCAAGTCCCTGGGTTACCCTTCCCGTATTGTCTCCTTCTGCCCTCTCCAACAAGTTAGGAGCGTAATTTTCCAACTCACCAATTAACACATTTCTGATAGAATCGGCGTTACTACGCGGCAAAGCTATAATTTCGTTTACATCATCTTCTGTCTTCAAGCCTGCGCTCCAATAAGGAACATCACCAAACGTATTGGTAAGAATATAATAATACAGGTTTCTCAATGTAACTGCTTCAGCAATGAGTTTCTCTTTTATTTCTGCTGACAAACTAGATCCCTGTATTCCGGTAATGGTATTATTAGCATACATTACTCCTTTATAACTATGCTTCCAGACTTCCTGTCCTACTCCGGGGGCTGCCGGAGAATATCCAAAATTTCCGTTTACATTTCTTTCAACAATCATTACCATCAGGTCTGTACTGCCTTCAGCCGCAAAAAAGAAATCTGGATTGGAAAAAATGTCGTATAATACAGTATAAATCCCATTTACTGCCGCTTGGGCTTCCGCCTCGGTTGTATAAAATTTTGATGGCGATGCCGCATGTTTCATATCTTCCTCCAGGAATTTTTCACATCCTGATAATGAAAGAACCGTTATTGCCAAAATGGCTACTTTCAATAAATATCGTTTAATCATGATTAACTTGTTTCGTTAATTACCTGCTGTTAGAACCTTGTGGCTATGCTGAACGCTAATGTTCGATTTTTCGGATAAACACCATCATCTTTCCTTCTTACAACGGAGGAAGAATTGTTGCTTACATCTGGATCATAGCCATTATATTTTGTCCATAAATACAGATTGGTACCTGTTAGATATAGACTTAGATTTTGCAATGCTTTGATAGGCATATTTTTATTGTTAAATGTATATCCAAAACGAAGCGAGCCTAATCGTATAAATGAAGCATCATGTACAAAACGATCTGTAGCTACAAAATCCTGTGAATTTACCCGTGGTATATCTGAATTTGGATTATTAATAGGGTGCCACCTATTCACTACATATCTGAATTGGTTTGGCCCAACGTAACCTACCCCTTGTTTAAATTCAATAGGATTGTACATTTTTGCCCCTAACGAGTACTGAAAAAACACATCCAGTTCGAAACCTTTCCACGTAAAATTATTTCCCAGACCACCTTGCATTTTGGGTTCAGTTTGCCCCAGATAAACCTCATCGGCTTCGCTTAATACTCCGTCTCCATTTGCATCCATATAGCGTTGTCTGCCTAATTGATAAAAGGACGGAATAGAAACATATTTACTACCACCCCATTCACTAATTTCTTCTGCAGATTTCCATGTTCCGGCATATTGTACTCCATAAAGTCCAGACACCGGTTTGCCCACTTCATAACCATACATATAATATTGTGGTGCTGCGTAATTCGTCTCGGTAGTTACCCTCACTAAGGGCCCTAAATCCAATACTTTATTACTGTTGGTCGCAAAAGTGAGCGTACTTGTCCATTTAAATCCGGAGAGCGCTTGTATATTGACAGTATTTAACAAAAATTCTACTCCTCGATTTTGAGTTTTACCGAGATTTACCAAACGTGATTCAAATCCTGATTGTTGCGGTAATTGTACGGTAAGCAATAAATCGCGGGTAATGGTATTATAAGCGTCAACAGTCAAAGAAACTCTCTCATTTACCAATTTCAGGTCCAAACCGGCATTCCATTGTTGAGACGTTTCCCAGCTTAAATTATCATTAGGAATATTAGATGAATAATAACCTACAGGTGCTTTGCCATTAAATACATACCCATTACTACTTGCTGTTAGCATGGCCTGTGAACCATAAGCAGATATAGCTTGATTTCCGGAGGTTCCGAAGCTTAATCTTAAAGATGCTTCACCTAACGTGTTTCTCAGATTTTTCATCCACGACTCTTGTAACATGGCCCATTTAAAAGCTCCCGAAGGGAAAAAAGCCCATTTTTGACCGGTTGGAAAATTAGAAGCACCATCTGCCCTTCCAGTGAAAGTGAGGTAGTATTTCCTTTTATAGTCGTAATTTAATCTGCCAAGAACAGATACCATAGACGTCTCCTGCAAATTAGAAGTTATAGCAGTAGCTTCTTTTTCTGCTGCTACCATATTGTTGTCTTCTGTTCCATCTGCAGCATATCCTTGTCCCCTTTGCCATTGGTTTACGGATTTTGTCTTCTGCATGGTAAATCCTCCGAGTGCATTGAAACGATGATTATTTGTCCAGCTCTTAGCATAAGAAACCGTTGTTTCGCTTAGTAATTTTTCATAGGTATAAGCCGCCTTTACTGCATATCCTCCTGCATCTAAAAATGCTCTGCGCGGAAGTGCTGCCGGGTCATACCGGCTCTCATTTCTAAAGTAATTCGTATTGCTGAACGCAGTTTTTATTTTCAGGTTTTGTATTGGCTCGTACTCCAGAAACAAATTTGCCCAAAGATTTTTTTTAAAAACATTGTGCTTCATCATTTCCACTAATGCAACTGGTGTATTAATCACGCCACCTGAGTACCAGCCGGGATTCCAATCTTCAAATTCGCCTCCCATCTCACCACCTTCATCATAAACTCCCATTACCGGAGGAATAGCCAATGTAGAATTCCACCAACCTGCATGAGAACCTATATCCACTTTATTAAGTTCTTCTTTATTTGCTGAATAGTTGAGCCTTAAACCTCCTCTAACCTTCCGTGAAAAGGTTTTGTCGAGATTTAAACGCCCCTGATAACGTTCGAATCCCGAAGCTTTAATAATCCCTCGTTGGTTGGCATAATTTCCTGACAAATAATAACGCAAACCCGAATTTCCCCCTGAGGCAGAAAGCGAATGATTATTATAGGGAGCAACACGCGTTACCTCTTTTGTCCAGTTGGTTCCTTCGCCCAAAGTTTCAGCTTCAGGATAAGGAAGGTTTGTACCTGTTGGACTATTGAACCAATAGTTTTCATTTACCATTTCTGCATATTCTCTGGCATTCATCATATCCAGAAATTTTGGTAACCAGGCAGCTCCTGTTTCGCTGCTATAATTAAATACATCTTTCCCCGGAGCTCCTTTTTTAGTTGTTATCAGAATTACTCCATTCGCTCCCCGCGATCCATAAATTGCCGTTGATGAAGCATCTTTTAAGACCTGCATAGATTCGATATCTGCCGGATTAATATTATTCAGATCTCCGGCATCTATAATTCCGTCTATTACATATAAGGGTTCGTTATCAGCATTAATAGATCTTGTTCCACGAATACGTACAGTAGTACCTGCCCCCGGATCTCCTCCCGATGAGATAAGATCCACACCTGCAATTCTGCCCTGTAACATCTGATCGACCCTCACAACAGGTATTTTTTCAATATCTTTCATATTCACAGAAGCTACTGCTCCTGTAAGATCTCTTTTATTTACCTCTCCGTAACCAACAACAACTATTTCACTTAGCCCTGTGTTTTGTTCCTTAAGTGCGATATTGATATTAGTATTATTTCCAACTACTCTTTCCTGAGTAGCAAAACCTAAAAAACTGAATACCAAAACAGTATTAGCATCAGCAACCTTAACTTTATAGTTTCCAGAAGCGTCGGTAACTGTTCCTGTAGTACTGTTTTTTATTCTTACGCTAACTCCAGCCAATGGAATACTTTTATCATCGGTAACTTTTCCGTTTATAGTAATTTCCTTGACGGGTTGCTGAGCAGCATTTTCGGTTTTTCTGGATATGATAATATTCTTTTGAACGATCTTAAAACTGAGATTCTTCCCTTCGAGACACTTTTTCATAGCCTCTTCCAGCGGAGCATTTATAAAGTTTACAGAAATCATTCCTGTACCTTTTAACATTTCGGAATTGTAGAAAATATTATATCCACTTTGTTTTCTGATTAATTTGAAAACGTCTTCCAATGTGGTATTTTCCCGTTTTAGATTTATTTTCTGAGCTGCAGCGTTTACCTGTAAAAGCGTTGCCAGTATTATAATCAGGGAGAGCTTCATTATCAGTAATGATTTAGACAAAAAAGAGGAAGGGCACTTTGTAACAAGTACAATATTTTTTTTATACATTTGATATAGGTTTTTCTAAATTGATTTGATTCTGTAAGATTAATTTAAAACCTTGTTAGTCCAAGTACTAATAATCAGGGGCGTTGCAGCGCTCCTGTTTTATTATAAGCACTTTGTGCTTATTATGGCATCACGATTACCCTCCTTTCTTTTCCGGAAGTTGCCGGCATTAACTTAAAGCGTATAGCGCCAGTCATTTCTATACTTTTAAGTAGTTGTTCTATATCCTCGAACCTTGATATAGTTCCGCCGAACGTTTTGCCTTCTATATTTCCATCGTATTCAACTGTAATATCATACCATCGGGCTATGGTTCTCATTACCGTTGTTATATTTTCATCATTAAACAGGAAATAGCCATTTTTCCAGGCCAGTGTTTCTTCGGTATCTACCGTCGACACCTTAATATCATTTTTTGACAAAGAAGCTGTAGATTGTTCGCCAGGTTTCAATAAAACAGACTTAGTATGATTAGTCACTTTTACTGCCCCTTCTATCAAAGTAGTTTTTACAGCATTTTCATTGGAATATGCATTCACATTAAAATGCGTTCCCAAAACGCTCACTTCCGTTCCATTGGCTTCGACAATAAATGGTTTGTGAGGATTTTTTGCTACTTCAAAATATGCCTCTCCGTTTACTCGCACTTTTCGTTCTTTTCCGTTAAACATTACCGGGTAGCTTAATGAAGACATAGTGTTTAACCAAACCTTAGTTCCGTCCGGCAGCACAATTTTAAAGTCTGCACCTCTTGGAGTAGTTACCGTATTTTCCAATGCCTTACCACCGCCTAAACCTAAACCAACGCCATCCTGATAAGTAATTTGTCCATCCTGATGTTCTACTTTCAAATCTCCCTGAACAGTTAACACCCCGTTGGATACTTTATCTAAAGCTATTTGTGAACCATCTGCCAACGTAAGCATTACTGCTTTAGCATCTTCTGCCCCATTATCTTTTTTAACGGCTATCAACTGTTGCCCTTTCTCTGGCCCGGTTTCTGGTTTATTTACATAAAACCATAATCCAACACCAGCTGTCAACAATAATACAGCTGCATAGCGCAGAAATACCTTTCCATTAAACACAAATATTTTTCGTTTCGGATTTGCCTTTTGAAAGCGAGAATCGGAAATTATGTTCTCATATACAAGTTCACTATCGAGGATATTCTCCTCTGGATTGACCGATACATTATTCCAGATTTCCTTCACAGAAGAATGGAACACCTCGTCATCTTTCAGAATTCGAGAACAAGCAGCTAGTTCTTCTAATTCTTCTTTACTGATAGTATTTTCCGTTAATGCTTTAAGAAGATACTCCAGGCGTTCCTTCGATATGTCTGTTCCTTTATTCAAGTTCGTTTTTTATGGCTTATATATAGATTACGGAGCTGGGGGCAAAAAGGACTAGTTGACAGACCATATTTTTTTAAAAAAATCCAAACACACTGAATTACAAGCAAAAAGATTAATACAAGAAGGCTATTTTAAGTAGCTGTCGACCTTTCAGATATTACATAACCAAAAATAAGACGAACAAATATAAAATCTGGTGGTTTTCTAATTGTGCCTTAAGCGTTTTAAGGGCAACAGCTAAATGATTTTTAACTGTATTCCTGGATAGACCTAATTCTTCTGCTATTTCATCAAAAGAAAGACCTTCCAATTTGTTTAAGCGAAAAACCAGTTGCTGCTGCCGGGGAAGCGTCGCAATAGCCTTTTCGGTATAATTCCAAATATCAGAATAGATTATCTTTTCTTCGGTACCATTGTCTATTCCGGTTATCTTATTCATAAGCTGCTCTCTCAAGGTTTCAGAACTGGTTACTTTTCTAAAGGCATCCAGTACCAATCTTTTACATATGACAAACAGATAAGGTTCCAGGGGTTTTGTTATATCTAATTTTTGTCTATTGACCCAAAGATTGATAAACGTTTCCTGCAATATTTCCTGACTTTGTTCTTTTTCTTTTAAAAAAGAATAGGCAAACCGATAAACTTTGCGATGATAATATTCATATAGCAATTTAAATGCTTTTTCATCTCCATCACGAAAATTCTCTAACAAATTAGCTTTGTCCGGTTTGTTTGAAAGCATATATAATTGATTTAAGATCTAAAACAACGGACTTAAGCAACCTCAGTTTGATTAGACCTTTAACTAAATTATAAAATTAATACTATTTCGCAAAAAACGTTTTTTTACCTGTCGCAAATTAGCGAGAACAATATTACATAAAGATAAACTGAAAGTTACACTTATATTAAGAAACCTTGTGCTCCGAAGACGAATGGGTATTCAATAAGATAGACGGAAGTTAAAATAACCAGACAGCTTCAGAACAATGAATGTATGAGAATATCAATTTGCTTTGCAACTGCCTGGTTTTCGAATTATAACACTAAATCCACCAGATCTCTATCCATAAATGATTTAGACTGATGGATTTATAACCTGAAGACTTTTCAGTCATAATTAATAGCTCAAATGCATAATGAACTTATTTTACACTCTAATAGTACAACAGTAGACTAGAATAATTTCTATTTTATAAATTTAACACTGTTTTTTCCCTTTTCAGTTATCAATGTAGCAACATATGCACCATCTGATAAAGTCACTGGAATTGTAATTTGGTTAATACCTTCTTCTACACTTAAATCTTTTAATAATAGGTTCCGTCCCAATATATCCGTTATTTGAAAAGTAGCTTTGCCTTTAGCTTGAGTATTAAATACAATTTCGATCTGTTGGTTATTAACAATATATACTTTTAATCCGATTAATTTTTCATCAAAGGTCAAAGCGACAATATCTTTCGCTTCAGTAGAAGCACCATTATTATCTATTTGAACCAATTTGTAATAATTCGTTCCTGTTAGAGGATAAAAATCTATCATACTATAACTGTTTTTACTATTACTTGCTCCTTGCCCTGTTATGGTCTTTATTTTTGTAAAACCTCGTTTTTCTCCAGAACGTAATATCTCAAAACGGTTATTGTTCTGTTCCGCAACAGTCTCCCAATTTAGCTCTACCATATTTCCCCGTTTTAAGCCTGTAAATAAAGTTAAAAAAACCGGCATCATGGTTACATTGTTCCCCCCTTCAATTTCTGAGAGTGGTGCGTTCTGAGCCAATGTTTTATAATAAGCACTACGAGGTACTACCCATTTATTGCTATAAGGATCATACAAACCATCTAACTGACAAAAAGAGCCATCCTCAGGACTTGGTGGTAAAACAGTGGTTATATCATTTGTCCCCTGCCCCATAAACGGTTGGGAACTATGATTGATCGGATTCACGGTATCGTATAAATCATTATCAGGTACACGAAGACCCGTTACATTTACTGTGTCATAGATTTTTGCTCCGGAAATGCTGGCTGTATTATTCATAAAAACAGCGTCTACAGGTACCGATGAGGCCGAGATATTTGTACCGGAAAATATGGCAAAACCGGCTACGAGACCAGACGGTGAAAGTATGGGTAGCGCACCCCGATTTGCATCACCGATACTGTCATCCCCCACAGCTGTTGTATAAACTTTTGTCCGTATCCAATTAGCCCTATTTGTTAAAACAGGAGCTGTTTCACTAATATCTGTACTCTTTACGCCTTCATAATAGCCATTGATTCGTTTCTCCGGACCTCCTACGTAAAAATACTTTCCTTTCTGTACGGTACCTGATGTCAAGTTAAACTTATAAGTACGAGATCCCCCCGTAGCCCAGCCATTGGTAAGGTAGCCCGGTGTTGCATCCTGGGCCGCACCAGAATTAACATTGGTGATCACACTATACGGTGTTACAGAGAAATCAATGTCTTCGTTAGCTTTAAACTGCATGTACTCGAAACCTCCAAGATGCGTATCGCTGCCAGATACTGTGCTCAAGTTGGTTCCAGGTAAACCTGTATTTGCTCCTTTGGGATTGCTACAGAAACCAGTAATAATAACAGGCCGGCCAGTAGAAACTAACGTTGCAGCACTACCCCCTTCAATTTCAGAAAGTGGTGCATTTTGAGCTACTGTTTTATAATGGGCGCTACGAGGTACTACCCAGGTATCTGTTCCCTGATAATACTGTCCCCCTAACTGACAGAAAGAACCATCCTCTGGACTTGGAGGTAAAACAGTGGTTATATCATTTGTTCCCTGCCCCATAAACGGTTGGGAATCATGATTTATTGAACTTTCCGAGTTATACAGATCATTATCAGGTATACGAAGACCCGTTGCATTTGCCGTATCATAGATTTTTGCTCCTGAAATACTGGCTGTATTATTCATAAAAACAGCGTCGACAGGTACCGATGAGGCCGAGACATTTGTACCTGCAAATATAGCAAAGCCAGAAACAAGACCAGATGGAGAAAGTATCGATATTGCGCCCCTATTTGCGTCACCAACACCATCGTCCCCTGCAGCTGTCACGTAAACTTTTGTCCGTATCCAGTTAGCCCGATTTGTTGGAACGGGGGCTGTTTCACTGATGTCTGTACTCTTTACGCCAGCAAAATGTCCGTTGATTCGCTTTTCCGGACCGCCTACATAAAAATACTTCCCTTTCTGTACGGTGCCAGATGTCAAGTTAAACTTATAGGTACGTGTTCCACCTGTAGCCCAACCATTAGTAAGATAGCCCGGTGTTGCATCCTGGGCCGCACCGGAATTAACATTGGTTATAACACTATATGGTGTTACAGAGAAATCGATATCTTCCATCGCCATAAATTGCATATAGTCAAAACCTCCTAGATGTGTATCACTGCCAGATGCTGTGCTCAGGCTAGTTCCTGGAAAACCTGTATTTGACCCTTTAGGATTGCTACAAAAACCGGTAATAATAATAGAACGGCCAACATAGGCAGAGGTAGCGGTACTGCCTCCTTCAATTTCAGAAAGTGGTGCATTTTGGGCTATTGTTTTATAATGGGCACTGCGTGGTGTAGTCCAGGTATCACTATATAAATCATAAACCCCTCCTAACTGGCAAAAAGAACCATCTTCAGGACTAGGAGGTAGAACAGTGCTTATATCATTTGTACCCTGCCCCATAAACGGCTGTAGATTATAATTTTCAGAACGGTACAAATCATTATTCGGTATACGAAGGCCTTTCACATTTATCGCATCGTAGATTTTTGCATCTGAGAGACTACCTGTATTATTCATAAAAACAGCATCAATAGGTACCGATGAGGCCGAAACACTTGTACCTTTAAATATGGCAAATCCAGCTACAAGTCCAGACGGTGAAAGTATGGATAAGACACCGCGGTTTGCATTACCAATACCACCATCACCAGCCTCTGTCACATAAACTTTTGTCCGGATCCAGTTAGCCCGATTTGTTGAAACAGGTGCTGTTTCGCTGATATCGGTACTTTTTACACCCGCATACGAACCATTTATCCGTTTTTCAGGGCCACCTACATAAAAACATTTCCCCTTTCGTACTGTCCCAGATGTCAAGTTAAACTTATAAGTACGCGCCCCTCCTGTAGCCCAACCATTGGTAAGATAACCCGGCGTCGCTTCTTGCGCAGTACTAGAATTAACACTGGTAACAACACTGTATGGTGTTATCGAAAAATCAATATCTTCTGTAGCCATAAACTGCATATACTCGAACCCGCCCAGATGTGTGTCGCTGCCAGACGTTGTGCTCAGCTCAGATCCGGGTAAACCAGTATTTGCCCCTCTTGGATTGTTACAAAAACCGGTAATAATAATAGGTCGGCCCCTGGTTAATGTATTATCCATTTTTAAACCGACAATACGATTTGCTGTGTTGGTTCCAACGGTCGTAAAAGTACCACCTATTAGCATTTTCCCATCTCTCTGTGTGATTATACTATATATACCGCTGTTAAACCCTGGTATTTCAACTAACCGTTGCGCCTGCAATGGAAGTACTGCATTTGCAAGAAGAAGTAAAAGGACTAATTTAATTTTTTGAGTGATTTTCATATGAGTATGACTTTAAATTAAACTCAATAAGATTCAAAGTGCTGGTTTTATTCATCCAGCAAATTCAGTTCTATCATTAACGGGTTGTGATCAGAAGCAAACTTACCATCAACAGTTTCAATAATATTTTGCCAGCTTAATACCCTGTACTTATCAGATGTTGTTATAAATATATGATCGATATGACTGGTGGCGGTATAATTAATATCAAAGCCATTATGCGTCCCCCGTTCATTATTTATTTTAGATAAAGCTAAATCGTAACTATCTTTTAACACGCCCGATGTCGCCATGTTAATATATGGCACAGTATTATTATTTGAATTAAAGTCTCCAGTAAGAATAACAGGATAACCCGCAGTCACCCTTGGAGAAATATAGTTTATCATTAATTGGGCACTTTCCAATCTGGCAGTTGAACCTATATGGTCAAAATGCGTATTATAAAAATAGAATTGCTTACCGGTAGCTTTTTCTTTAAACAAAGCCCAGGTACATATACGGGCTGATTGAGCATCCCAACCAATACTTCCAGGTATATTAGGTGTTTCGGATAACCAGAATTGCCCATGATTCATTACTTCAAATCTGGCCTTTTTATAAAATATCGGCGTAAAATTTTGATTTGTAGCCATATCACCATTCCGGCTAAGGCCCAGGTAGTCATACTCAGGTAATAATATCAATAGATCGTTTATCTGTCCTATATATGGCTCCTGCGCACCTATTATATCTAAATCATACTTCTTAACTATCTGTTCTATTTTATATTTACGGTCTGCCCATGCATTTAAAGGCTCATCCAATGATGTTTTATAACGAAGATTGAAACTGGCAAGACGTAAAGGAGCCAACCATTGCCTATTATCGTTAGATAGTCCTTCATAAGAACCATCAGCATTTAATCTTAGCAGATGATTGACACTTGTTCCGTTAAACGTTTTAAAACCTCCACCGATAATAATTCTACCGTTTGCTTGCAACGATATAGTTCTGGGATTAAACATACTCCCATCAATATCAGCCGGTGTATAAAAACCAGATTGTATATTCGCATTAAATGTCTGGTCTAAGTTACCGTTACTGTTTATTCTAGCTATTTTATAACTTGCATGTATACCATCACAACTTGAAAAAGCACCTATAGCAACGATCTTACCATCAGGTTGTATTTTAATATCATACACAGTATTATTAAACTTTATTTTAGAACTAAAGGTAGCATCTAAGGTACCATTGCTATTAAGCCGAACCAGCCTGTTAACAGTAACACCATTGTATTTGGTAAAATCTCCGGCTACGATAATTTTCCCGTCCGATTGAATAGCTACACAACGTACGGGTTTACTTCCTGTACCTCCTTCGTTCACATTGAAGCCTGTCCCTACATTTAGATTATTGTCTATCGTACCAGTGCTATTTAAACGGGCTATTCCGGAAGTGGTTATTCCGTTAAAGGTCGTAAATTTGCCTACCACAACAATTCTTTCGTCAGCTTGAATCGCTAACTGGTTAGTTTCCGCATTAAAACCAGTGCCGATATTAAAAGTATTGTCAGCCGTACCATTACTGTTTAACCGAACGATACGGTTACGCGTTACTCCGTTAAAGGTGGTAAATTTGCCTACTATAACAATTTTTCCGTCAGTTTGGATAGCCTGATTAAAAACAGTATTGTTAAAACCAGTACCAAGATTATTATTAAACGCTGCATTCAGGCTGCCATCTGTATTGAGCCGAACGAAACGGCCTGTATTTTGTCCCTTATAACTGGTAAAGGCTCCGCCTACTGTAATATTACTGTCGGTGTGCTGGGCCAAACTCCATACAATATTATTAAAGCCGCTACCCGTTTCAAAATTTTCATCAGGTTTAAGCAATTGGGCATGTGAGGTTCCTATTATACCATAACTTAACAGGAACAGAAATAGAATTATTTTTAGTTTCATGGTTAATTGGTTTAATATCTTGTAAATCGAGTTTGTAACTCATAAACAATTCATAGCAACTATAACTTAGTCACTCAACCTAATCTTTTGGCAGCTGCAATTCTATCATCACAGGATAATGATCTGATGGATATTTACCATTAAAATCATCCGTGATAATTTGATGGCTTTTTACTTTTAAAGGCAAATTTGCGGAGAGAAATATATGATCTATACGTGTTCCTACATTTCGTCCCGGTATATAACCATTATGAGTACCGTAATCGGCATTAATTTTTTCCGCAGCCATACTATAACTATCTTTCAATATCCCGGAGCTTACTATCTTGTTATAGTTTACACTGTTTTGATTGAAGTTAAAATCTCCGGTCAAAATCAGCGGATATGATTTCGCAGCGACCGGCACCAGCGACAATAACATTTCTACACTCTTATTTCTTGCCGTTGTACCAATATGGTCTAAATGAATATTGAAGAAGTTGAATATTTTTCCAGTTGATTTGTCTTTAATTAAAGCCCGCGTACATATTCTGGGAGATTGGGCATCCCAACCAATACTTCCTGCCTGAGAGCTGGAAGATGAGAACCAGAATGTACCCCAATCCAAAATCTCGAACTTATCTTTTTTATATAAAATAGGAGTATAATGCTTATTTAATCCGGTTGTCTCGCCATCTATACTTACTCCTATATAATCATATCCTGGCAATAATTCTTTAATATCGTTCAGTTGTCTGAGATAAGGTTCCTGTGCTCCTATAATATCAAAATCATATTTTTGAACCAGTTCTTTAAATATATTCTTTCTATTGGCCCATTCACTATCAGGAGATTGATTTTTATTATCATATTGTATATTATAACTTGCGATCCTTAATGAAGAAAGCCATTTATCCGCCTCGTTATCTAATTCGCTATTTTTTGTACAAGAACCGAGACCGATCAATACAATCAGAGCATAAAAACATTGCTGTATAAAAAATCCCGTCTTCTTCATTTCAATATCACTCTTTATAATAAACTGTAAAATCGTCTATATTTAAACGTCCATTGGATATCTCCGGATTTTTTGTTCCGTCTCCTAAACCGATCTTATTTATTCTGAATCTTACATAGCCATCAATATCTATATCAATTTCAGCTCTTGTATATTTTTTCTTATCGGTTGCTATAATCAAATCTCCTATAGGCTGCCATTTCTTTCCTTTATTTGTAGAATATTCTAATTGAAACATACATGGCTTATCTAAAGCAAAGCTTTTATACCAGAATTCAACTTTAGATGCACCTTTAGGCAAATCGTACATCATTTGCAAATAAGCCGAGGTGGTATTATTAAATATCATACGTACAGCATATTCTCCTGATACGGCTCCATCATATTTCTGATTTTGTATAACCGCATTGTCCAGTCTCCACCTTCCTGTAGGTAATGTGATGTCATCTATAGCGTATATTTGTTTAGCACCTGTTTCAAAGCTTTCAGGATAATTGGGATAAAGTTTGTCCTGCGCATTTAAATGAAAGCTAACCCCGTTTGCAATAAAAAATAATATCAATATTCTAAGATGTACATTTCTCATGTCAGTCTGTGTAAGTTTTATTGAGATTTAGGCATACTATCAAACCATTGCTTCCACTTCCTTTCTAAATCCGCCACTTTTTCCGGGTATTTAGCTGCCAAATCCTGTGTTTCTGTCCTGTCGTTTTTAAGATTAAATAATTGCCATTTCTGATTTTTTAATGCAGAAATCTTCCAATTGCCTTCTCTGCTTGCCTTCCCGTCGCGATGCTCCCAGTAAACACCACGATGTTCTATTGATTTTTCTCCTTTAAATATTGGTAATAGACTATGTCCCGAATGTGGTATTATTTTATTCCCTTGAAAGTTATCAGGATAGCTGGTTCCCGTTATATCTAAAATAGTTGGCATAATATCCATCACAGTACCAAATTGATTTGTTATAGCTCCTTTTTTAGTTTTCAAACCTTCGGGCCAATAAACAATAAACGGTGTAGCTGTTCCGCCTTCATAAGATTCGGCTTTCCAATAGCGAAAAGGAGCATTTAAGGCCCCTGCCCATCCAGGTCCTAGAAACCCATACGTATCTTCTGCACCTGGTGCAATAGTATCTTGCTCGCTCAGTATCCATTTGATTTCTTTACCATTTCGCATGTATTTTGTTCTATGATGTCCTGGCTTTTTACCTACGCGTTCAGGTGAAGCTCCATTATCCGAAAGAAACAGGATAATCGTATTATCTAATTGCCCTAACTCCTTTAATTTGTTGATTAGTTTTCCTATTCCCTGATCTACGCGATCAACCATAGCAGCATGTGTTTCCATATGCCTTGCTTCCCATCTTTTATGCTGATCCGTATAAGTATCCCAGTCCAGCGAGTTTGTTTCGGAATCACTAAGCACAGTTGTGCCCTTGTTATAGTTTCTATCTGCGTAAGGTGCATTCTGAGGATCAAAGAGGCCCAACGCAACTGATTTTTCATATCTTCTTTTTCTGAGAACATCCCACCCCTCATCATATTTGTGTTCGTATTTTTTGATGTCTTCTTTTTTTGCATGAAGAGGCCAATGTGGGGCTGAATATGCCACATATAGAAAGAAAGGATCTCCTTTTTTGGAAAATTTTTCAGTGAGTTCTACAGATTTGTCTGTTATAAACTCTGTTAAATAGAAGCCTTTAGGAACATTTTTAATAGGCTTTTCGTTATGAACTAAACTAAAAGGATCATAATGGTTTACTACTCCCCATATTACACCATAATGTTCATTAAATCCCCGGTTAACCGGATATGTTTCTAAAGGCGAAAAATCTCCTGCATCAATTAAGTGTCCAACCCATTGCATTGTTTTTTCCTGATTATTCAATCCTTCTGTCAATGAAAGATGCCACTTACCAGACATCCCCGTCTGGTAACCTTTTTCTTTCAATACTTCCGCTACAGTAACTACATTTTTGCTTAGACTATGGCCAATATCTGCCATATTTGCTTCATGAGGATACACACCAGTTAATAATGAAGCTCTTGAAGGACTGCATCTGGCCGCATTATGAAAGTCTGTAAATCTTAGCCCGTTATTGGCTAAATAATCTATATTAGGAGTGTTTATTTCTCCTCCGTAACACCCAGGGTCAGAATACCCCATATCATCAACCATGATACAAATGATATTCGGTGATTTTTCTTTTGTGTTTTTTTGATTACATGAGATGCTACAGAACAATACGACTAATGTATTGATAGCAATAAGACCTTTTAAACTATTCCTTAGCATTTTTATCAAGGTTTATATTATAAATAAGTTTATAAAAAGGGCAATAAGAGATTAACAGAGTTACCGAGATAACTCTGTAACTCTGTTAGTATAGTGTTATTTATGCTTATAAATTGCGAAATCATCTATATTTACACGCCCGTTACCGGCTCCTGTTGTCGCCTGTCCCAAACGGTGAATTCTGAATCTTACCGGTCCTGTTATATCTACATCAAAAGATACCTGTTTAGCTACCCATGATGCCTCTGATATCGTAGAGTTTGAAACCTGATTCCACGTGGTTCCCTGATCGGTGGAATATTCCAACTGAAAAGTACAAGCTTCCCCTTTAAATGTTGCTGATGGTGTTGCTGTCTGATTACCCCATGTACCATAGTAGAAACTGACCTTTGAAGCACCATTTGGTACATCAAAATCCATCTCCAGATAAATAGAATAATTAACATTAAAACCACTGCGATATGCATAACCACTTACTATTTTGTCATATGTTGTATTTTGCAGGGCGCCCGCATTTATTTTCCATTTGCCTGTCGAAAGTGTTAATGTTTTTCCTGTGGGGCCATAGTACATATTGGCATCTGCTGGATCTACAGGCTCAAAAGTTTCGGGAAACCCGGCATAAATAGGGCCGCTTACGCGATATTCGGGTAGAGATTGCAGATCGTCGAAAAATGTTTTGTACCTGTCATACACTTCATCATTTTTAAGTAGTATCACAGCTGTATTACTATTCCGCAGTGAATTAGATGTGAAGGACATTGTTCCTGTAACAATTGCTTTTGTATCTGCAACCCCATCATAAGTTCCTTTTATCAGCATAAAGCGACTGCCAAAATTGGTTAAAGGCTTTTGACTGTCATTCACATTCAAAACCCGAAGAAAGCCTCCTTTTGATTCCAGTTCCTCAAATCTCGATAGTGAGGCTGCGACATTACTTTTCAGGACAATTTCTACCTTTGCTCCTTGTTCTGTAAGTTCTATCAGCTTATCCAGTATAGAGATACGGTTGTCATCCCAAAAAGCCATAACTATTCTTATCTCGGCTGTAGCGGGGTTGCTGATTCTGTTCAGCAGATCAAGAGTAATATCTCCGTTTATAGTGGCTCCATTATTACGGTATGGCATAAAGTGGGCTTCGGCATTCCCCGAATTTAATACCTCTGAGAAATAATTGTATCCAGTCATCCCAGAGATAGCCCGATCTTTCATCTCGTTCCAGTACTTAAGATAGGCATTATACAATTCCAAATTCGACAAGATCATGGCATCTTGTCCACCTCTGGAATCATCACTTGTAAAACTACTCGATGCCTGAAAAACGATATTCTCTTTATCTCCATCTGTCGTTTCTATTTTTGAAAAAAGTATAAATTTGTTCTCATTAATAGCCGCATCTGTTACGTCATTATAAGTTTCCCATAGTTTAGTGTTTTTCATATCGGCACCACGTAAAAAATTAAATGCTGCCGGATTTACCCGTTGACTTTCCACACGGCTCATATCAATCAGCAGATTTAGCTTTACACCTCTATTGTCTGCTCGCTTAAAAGCATTCAGTATCTCTGCATGATTTATCTGATTAATACACATATAAACAGAAGATCCGCTTTCGGTAGCATCTATCAATGCTATTATTCTATCTAAAATAACAGAAGATTCTAGATTGGCGCTATAAAACGCTTTTTGGGTAAAGTTCACTTCAGGAAAGCGAATAGTAACCGGTACCAATGTAGTATTATCAACAGCCCCGGGCGAATCATCATAATTCAGGTTCTCATCTATCTGATGATGAATTTTTTTACACGATGAAACTATACTCCCTATTACTCCAAGTAACAAGAGTATGAAAAAAATATTCTTTTTCATCTATTTAAAGTTTTCTTTTACTTCCTATTTTTAGTTCTTAGATCTTCATTAATGGGATTATAATCTATTCCTTTATTTATTATCACCATCAACATTAAGAGATGCGGACCGCTCCTTTAATAAGGTTGGTACACTGCAAAATCATCAATACTCAGACGCCCGTTACTGATGGTAGTTGTACTGGTACCTAAAGCCAGTTTATGTATACGAAAGCGTACGGGGACATGAATATCCATCATAAAGGTTTTTAATTTTGCTACCGGACCGGCATCTGTCACATGCTCTCCCATTTGTTTCCATGTTGCTCCCTGATCTGTAGAATATTCTAACCTCCAGGTAGAACCGGGATCACCTCCCCATCTTCCATAGTATACTGTTACCTTAGAAGCACCAAGAGGTGCATCAAACTCCATTTGAGCATACGCAGCTACTGAATTGTTAAAATTAAACCTGATGGCATAAGCCCCACTTGATACCCTGTCTGTCGTCTGATTCTGTATACTTGCTATATTTAGCTTCCATTTTCCTGAAGGAAAATCCATGAAATATGCTGGATTTGAATATGCGCGGGCTGTTTCAAAACTTTCCGGGAATCCGGGATATACTTTTCCACTGGCATTTTCCATATCGGCTATATTACGCATCCTTATTTCTATTCCATTATCTTCATTCCCCAGAATTACTCCCTGAAAGGAAGCATTGGCAGGCAGGCGGTCATTAGCAAAAGATGCTTCTGCTGTGGTAAATAATGAGACTTTGAAACCTAACTCTTCCAGCTGTTTATTTCCCTCAAATGTTTCTGTAGCGCCAGGAGAAGGCGTTATATCTCCCAGTACCTTAACCAGCGTATTTTCATATTTATCCCGGTTATTGTATAATGTGGATACACCAACTGCTCTGGTCGATACGGTTTTTCCACTACTTACTTTTCTAACATTTTCGGGGTCTATACCTCTTACCTGTAATAAACCATTATACCTGGTTAGCAGTTTACCACTAACATTGGCAACTACAGAGTCGCCCAATTTAAAATCACCGGCATTGCTCAGTTCCAAGGCCATACCATAATTGCCACTTTGTACTATGATGTACCCAGGTAAATGATTTCCATTATCTATATCTGTAATCACTATACCGTTAATCCGACTTTCAGGCAGCACCATGTCTTCTCCTTTATACATCGCCCTGATGTATTTTAAAGGAATCGGATCTGCATGATAAACATCTTTTGTACAGCCACAAAGGACCGTTAACCCTACAAGGATTAAATAAATATATGTTTCTATCTTTTTCATGCTTTGTTTCTTTATATATTTTTGGTTTTGCTTTACCATCAGTTCATCCACCATACTTTTATGTTTAGGTTATCTCCACCTATCCGGTTTACGACTTCCTCATAATTAGCTCTATTATACATCTGTGCGCTCACAGGATATTGTAAACGGGCCGGATGCTTTCCTTCATTCATCATATCAGGACCTAAAAGCAGTGACGGATAACCTGTTCTCCTGATCTCATGCCATTGCTGGAATCCATTTTCAAAAAGGGCCACATATTTTTGCCCCATAATCCTTTCCAAAGTACCATTGTAAGCTACATCTGCATGACCGAGGAAAGATGCATAATCTGTTATTCCCCAATATGCCAATGAGGCAATGACTCCCTGATCGTAATACGTTTTGGCATCACCTGTCATATATCCTTTTAAAACGGCCTCCGCTAATAAAAACTGTTGTTCAGAGTATTGCATAATATCACCAAAGTATTTAGACTGCTTTAAGCTCAAAAGGTAGGTAGAATAAGTTCCTGTACGGATACCGGGATCTGCAGACGGATAACCCGTAGGGACACCAACAAAACCTCCACCTACTTTTGTAGACCATATTGATAGTCTGGGGTCATCAGTAGAAGCTAATTTTGATATAAAAGACTCCGAAAAATCGATAGCACCATTAAAAGCCATGTCCCTGACATCGTAATATGGATTTAAAAAAGGAGTAATGTTGGTATAAACAAATGTTGCACCATCATCATTATTGCGCATCAACGGATATTTCGAAGGGTTGGCCAGGAGATTGATGAGCTTATCTCTGTATTCCGGTCCTTTTGCTTCTACCCGCATCAGTAACCTTAATGCCAAAGCATTAGTAAAACGTTGCCATTTTGTAAGGTTGGCAGCAACATTAGCGTTATATAATAGATCATCACCTGATAATGGCTTTGTGAGATCGTATAAACTATTAGCCCTTTCCAGATTAACAAAAATAGAGTCGTAGATCTGCTTCTGGGTATCAAATTTTGGCTTTGTATTTCCTTCGGCACCTTTTGAAGCATCAGTATAAGGCACATCTCCATAGATATCGGTAATATTAGAAATTAACCACGATTCTAGTGTTAGCGCAATGGCTGTATAATTTGTATCTCCACTTTCTTCTGCCAGTTTTCTCATGACCTTAAAATTGAGCAGATGTCTGTAAGGGACACTCCACATCGTATTAAAGGTATTTGAACTCATCTGATAACGGTGTATCTGATTATTGCCTTGTTGCTGCCTCATTACTGCAGCCTGTGCTAATTGTGTATTAATAGAATGTGCCTGATACTGGATATGACCTACGACCTGATATAGCGAATTATTTAGAAAAGAAGAGGCCATAGGCTTACTTATCCCTTCTGGTTCTACCCTTAGATCATCCAGATTGGTTGTACAAGCCGATAAAATGCTGATGGCAGCCAACAAACAAACGATAGTTTTATTTTTTTTCATGATATAATCAGCTTAAAATTCTAGGTTTAAACTCATTCCAAAAGATCTCGTTGAGGGGAATTGCCCTATTTCGATTCCCGGCAGTACCTGTGAACTATTTAATGTCGCTGTTTCGGGGTCAAATAGTGGAAACCTGGTAAAAACGAGAAGATCTCTACCTGTAAGTGTAATGCTTGCATTTTTTATACTTCCCCATTTTAACAGTTTTTTAGGTAGCTTATAACCAATACTTACCTCTCTCAATTTCATATAAGTAGCAGAGAACACATGAGGTTCTAGTACCGCAGAATGGTAATATTGATTATAATAAAGTCCAGCAGGTACTCTTATTGTATTAGGCGAATAGCTGCCATCCGGATTTTCTATCACTCCCGGACCTACAATTCCTGTTTCTCTACCGGGTAATGAGTTCTTGAGTTTTCCGGAAGAAGATAACTGGGCATGCGAATGTGACATCATTTTGCCACCCACTTTTGCATCCAGTAAGAAACTTGCTGTCAGCCCTCGCCAACTAAAACTATTCCGGAGACTTGCGGTATAATCAGGATTAGTATTTCCAAAGTTTTGTACGGTATCTGTATAAACCGGCAATCCGTTGTTGAAGATTTGCCGTCCGTCAGGAGAACGCTTGTATGCTATTCCATATAGTTGACCCAATGGTTTTCCTTCTTCGGCTACTAAATAAGTATTAGACCAGGCACCATACAGGGTTAATCTCTTTTCTGTACCTAACGCAGAAGACACATCTACCACCTTATTTCTGTTGGCTGCCCAGTTGATATTGACATCCCACTTCAGTCCATTACTTTTTTGAATTGGGGTTGCTGTAAACTGTACTTCTATACCTTTGTTTTCTACCTTCCCCACATTGGTCATAGCTGTACTATAGCCATTTGACGGATCTACCGGAAGATTGATAATCTGATTCCGGGTACTTCCTGTGTAGAAAGCCATATCCAAACCTAAGCGACCTTTAAACATTCTCAGATCAAAACCCGTCTCAAAAGCGTCCGTAAACTGTGGTTTTAAATCTGCATTTGGCAATGTTCCCGGCGTGGTTAATGAGCCCGTAAAATCTGTTCTATAATAAGTCATCAGAAAAGCATAAGGATCTTTGGAATCAACTCCTGTAGAAGCAAAAGACCCTCTGACTTTAGCTAAAGAAACCCATCTTGGCATAGCAAAAATCTCGCTTAGCAAAACACTGGTATTAATACTTGGATAAAAAAACGAAGCGTTATGAGATGGCAAAGTAGAAGACCAATCGTTACGTCCTGTCAGTTCCACAAAATACTTTCCCTTGAAATCAAGATTCACAAAACCATACAGACTGTTTACCATAAAACGCTGCTTATTACTCGTACTAATTACAGGATCTTTACTATTGGCTATATTGTAAACTCCAGGCAGTGTCAGCTTATCTGCCATCATATTATCGAATTTATAGTCGTTAAAGCGTTGGTTCCCGCCTATACTTGCAGTATACTTCAAGCCCGGAATTGCCCCTTTATATTTTAACAGGAAATCTGTATTGGCTTCCAATCTGAAAACATTCTGCTGGCGATACATACCTTCTTTCCAACGATAGGTACTATGCGGACGCTGCTGCTGGCGATATTCATAGCTCATATCTGCACCCGAACGTAAACTAAAATCCAGCTTATCATTTATTTTCACTGTAGCCTGTATATTTCCCAGCACATTATGTCTGTCACTGGCATTGGTCATATCATAAGCAATTACATACGGGTTATCTAAAGCCCCCCAAAACGGTGAAAACTCTTTTATTCCCTCTTGGCCGGGAACCCATCTTTGCTTATACCAATCCATATTGATATTGGGTGTTTGCCAAATCATAAAATACATAATCGTTTGATTATTGTATCCCTGACTTGGTAGATTATCTGTGAATTTCCGGATATAATTAGCTTTTCCGTTAAGTGTTATACGTGACGAAATTTTCCTGTTTCCGGCCAGACCCAGTGTAATTCGTTCGAATCCCGTATTCGGCATTATCCATTTATTTTTATAATAAGCTGCCGACGCTCTGAAACCTTCTCCTGCTATAGCTATTGATGTATTTGAAGTTACTGCCGGTTGAAAAAATCCACTATAAGCATTCTTTTGAGGAACCCATGGCATACGTTCTGTTCTTGGTGCTGTTACCGGATCAGAATAGATTTCCGTATCGTAAGGTGAATGATATTGGAAATAGGGCTGTCCCAAAAAACGGGCTCCCCATGCCGCAGGTGTTCCACGTGTACTATTGCCATCGACACTGTTTCCATACGAATACCAATCTACACCAATTGATCCCTGACCGTATTCCCATTGATAATCCGGATAATTATTAACATCCGAACGTGTTAAATTGGTATTTACATAAATGCCTAATCCAGGTGTCTTTTTTCCTGATTTTGTGGTAATGATAATAGCTCCATTAGATGCTCTGGAACCGTATAAAGCAGCAGCTCCGGGCCCCTTCAATACAGATATATTTTCTATATCCTCAGCATTCAAATCGCTCAAAGAGCTTCCAAAATCAACCGGATTGTCAGAATCTATTATTGGTCCATCTCCTGTTCCTGTTTGTGTTGAGCTTATTGGAATACCATCTACAACAATCAATGCACCACTCCCTCCTAAAGCCAGCACATTATCTCCTCTCAACACCACATCGCTGGTTCCTACCGGTCCACCTACTTTATTGAGATTTAAACCGGCTACTTTACCCGAAAGCGCATTTATCCAATTATTCGTTGGCGATTGCGAGACTTCTATACCTTCTATTTTCTGAACAGCATATCCTAATGCCTTTTCTTCTCTTTCTATCCCTAGGGCTGTGACAATCACCTGACTAAGTTCCTTTGTATCAGGATGTAATCTAAAATCTAATAACGTAGCCTTACCCGAAGTAATTTTCACTTCTTTACGTACCTGCACAGTATAACCTACAAAGCGTATTTCCAATGTATACGTTCCGGAAGGAAGCGACACATTATAAGCGCCATCGGCATTTGTTATTATATTCCGGTTCAATTCAACTACTTTAATAGTTGATCCGGGTAATATCTCACCCTTTTCATCATAAACTTTCCCTGTCAGGGAGCCTGTTTGCTGACGTCCGTTAGCTGATGATCTGGAATAGGGGAACACTGTAATTTGCTTACCTATAATCTTATAGGTAAATTCGGTGTTTTTAAGTGCTTCATCCAGAATTTCCTGAACATTTTTTTGCACAAAATTCACATTAATGACGCTGTTTATCTTTGATATTTTCGCTTCCTCATAAAATATTTTATAATCACTTTTATTTTGGATGTACTCAAAAACATCTGTTAATTTACCGTTTCTTATATTGAAGGTAAACCTCGTTTGAGAGTAAGTTTCTCCATAGACACTTACTATATTTATGAGAATCAATATGGGTACAAGCTTCATCATGTGCAAAAGGGTCCCCTGCCTCCTTTCGAGAGGGTATTTGTTTATACCTATTTTTTGCATAATTTAGGTGACTGTTTTGTTAACTATTCAGATGGTTAATTAAATTGTATTATCGTTATGGAAGATGTTGGTCGCATCTTCCATTGTTTTTGCATTATCTCTTTACATTTGGTTAGTATTTTTTCTAAAAATGATCCCCCTTTCTGTTTTTTCGGCAGTGTAGCCTGTTGTTAGTGCTATAACTTCAATTGTCTCTTCTATATCCGATTGTAAATTTAATCGTCCCGAGAAAAATCTTTCTTCCTGATCTTTCTCTATCTGTATTGGTACATTATAATATCTTACTATCGTTTTCAACAGTCCCTGTAATGGCTCATTCCGTAAATACAGATAACCTTCTTTCCACGACGTATACATTTCTGTATTCACATTTGATAGTAAAAATGGTTTACCTGTTTCATATATGGCCATTCTTCCTGGTGTCAAATGAGCTTTATTTTTTGTATTACCAGCATCTGATAAAGCCACACTTCCTTCTACCAACACTGCTTTCACGGCAGGTTCATCACTATATGCCCGCACATTAAAAGAAGTTCCCAAAACCTTCACATCCACTTCTTTGGCATAAACATGAAATGGCTTTTCCCGATTATGTGCTACATCAAAAAATGCCTCTCCTTGTAAGAACACCTCTCTTTTATCCCCTTTAAATGCATTAGGATACACTAAGCGAGAACCAGAATTTAACCATACCCGTGTACCGTCGGCAAGAACAATATCAACTCTTCTGCCATAAGGTACCACTAACGTATTATAAGCATGCTTAGCTGTTTCCAACTTCTCGATTAATTCTGTCCCACTACCATCCTTAATCTCAAGTTCATTTTTAGTATAATGTATACCTGCATCGCCGTTTAAATCAATACTTTTCTCCTGATTCAGGATTAAGCGAGTCTCCTTTAGCTTCGAAATTTCAATTTGGTTATCGACTGCATAGGCCAATAGCGCCTGCTTAGTATCAATATCATTATTGTTTAAAGTCAAATAAGCTATACTGCCCAAAAACAATAGCAGAACCGCTGCAGCTACTCTTAAAAATGCCAATCTTCTAACATTTCCATCATTAAAGCCAATCTTTTTATACACTGCAGATTTTAATCCTTTTGATTTAGCCTTCCAATGAGCTGCAGCCAAATTATCACCCTCGTTCAATTGGCTGTACCAAGTTTCAACAATCTCGCGCTCTTCTTCTGAACAGGTTCCTTTCAGGTATTTCTCTATCAGTTTTTCTATATCGGGTTTCACTTTTTTAGGGACTTTTATAAAGAGACAAAGCTAAAGTAGAAAAGTACTATTGCTTTATTTATTTTTTATTTTGCTGCCAAACCGTTAGCTGTATACAACAATAACAAAGATTTATTCACTCCTTTTCACCATGACTTCTAAAATCCGGAATCATCTAATGCAAAGCTGTTCTTCTTTTCCTTCCACTTACCTCTGGTAAAATCTGGTATTTCCTGTGAACTGTTGCCTTCAGCTATGGATTTAGCAGATAATGGAAGTAATACGCTCATTGTCACTGAATCATACACATCTATAGGTGTCTGTCGCTTTTGTTTTACTGCCTGTACAAAAGCATTGAGTACAAACCAATCCATTCCACCATGACCCGCACTTCTAGCTATGTCAGCGTATTTTTTCCATAAAGGATGGTCATACTTTTCAACCCATTCCTTGGCCGGATCCCATTTATGTGGTTTACTCTTACCTTCTATATGGATAGATTCTGCCACATCCATCCACAGACCATTGGTTCCCTGCACCCTAAAACCTATGGAATAAGGGCGTGGCAGATGCGTATCATGCGTTATCAGCATTGTCTCTCCGTTTGCGCAATTAATCTGCGTTGTTACTATATCACCATTCTTATAACTAATTTTTGCATTTTGATGCCCCGGAGATTGCTTTTCTACATAATCCCCCAATCCTCTTGCCTTAGATGAAAAAGAAACCATATTGGTAAGCCGGTTCCCTTTATTAATGTTGGCATATTGCATAATAGGACCTAGCCCATGTGTTGGATATAAATCAGCGTCCATATCTATGTTATATTGGGTACGCCACTGCGCTTCTCCAATAGATTTTTCGGGGCCAAATTCTACACCATTTCCATAAAAATGTTTACCATCGTTAAAAAGAACGTCCCTCAAATCATGCTGATACCCCCCTTCCAAATGTACCAGTTCACCAAACAGCCCGTCACGTACCATATTCAATACTGCCAGCACATCTCTGCGGTAGCATACATTTTCCAGAGTCATATAAGGCATGCCTGTTTGTTCAGACACATTTACAATATCCCAATGGTCTTGTACTGTTAATCCTGCCAATACTTCACAGCCTACGTATTTCCCGGCCTGCATAGCATCAATAGCCTGATCCCTATGGAAAGCCCATGGAGTGGAAATGATAACACCGTCTATGTCCTTCCTTTCCAGTAATTTTTTATAAGCATCTAATCCTCCTGTATATTCTTTAGGCATTTTTTTACCTGCTTTTACAAATTGTTCACGACATAGTTTTAATGAACTTTCCTGAGTATCGCAAATGGCCACTATCTCTACATCATCTCTTCTAAGCCCTTCACGGATATGTGTGCGCCCCCTTAATCCTACTCCTATATAGCCTAACTTTACTACTGCTTTATCTTTAGCGAACATTAATCCTGTAGGAAGAATAGTTAATCCTGCTGTTGTTAAGGTACTGCTCTTTATAAATTTTCTTCGGTTCATATTATTACTTTAATTTGGATGTTTCTATTATCGTTGTTATATCCAGAGTTTTAATTTAGAGAATCAGATTATTTTTACGATTTATTTTTCTACCAGAGAACGATGCTTAGCAATCATCTTGGACAATTTTTTTGGATGAGCATTAGTTAAATTATTTCGCTGTCCCATATCATTCTTAATATTATACAGCTGATACTCTTTAGAATTACCTCTTTCAATATTTGTTGTTTTTGTAACAACCGGTCCATCATAAGGCGGTATCATTACCCAATCTTTCTGTAATAAAGCGGTTTTAGACAATGATTCCAACACGAGCTCGGTTCGCCCTTTTTTACTTTTCCCCAATAAAGCACCCAGCACATTTTCGCTATCAGTTTGTTCACATGGTATATTTAGCATCTTACCTAATGATGCCATTAAATCCATTTGACAGATTAAGGCATCCGATACTCCTGGTTTTACTTTTTGTTTCCACTGTACAATAAAAGGTACTCTTGTACCAGCTTCGTAGAGGCTGGTTTTTCCTCCTCTAAAAGGACCCCAAGGTTTATGATCTCCTAATAATTCTACTGCATTGTCATAATAGCCATCATTCAATACCGGACCATTATCACTTGAAAAAATAATTAAGGTATTTTCCATTAATTCTTCCTCTTCAAGTGTCTTCATCAGTTCTCCTATACACCAATCTGCTTCCAATATCACATCCCCCCGAGGTCCCAAACCGGATAAACCTGCAAATCTTTTATGTGGAGTGCGTGGAACGTGTGGCTGGTGCATGGCATAATAAAGAAAAAATGGCTCGCTCTTATGCTGCTTTACATATTTTTGCGCTTTGTCAAGAAATATATCTCCCAAATCTTCGTCTATCCATTTTGCTTTTTCACCTCCTTTCATAAAACCTATGCGTGGTATACCACTCGTGATACTATTATTATGTCCATGATGATATTTTATTCGCATTAGCTCAGGGTTATCTAATGCGGTAGGTTGACCCTCAAAATTTTTATCGTAATTCACTTCAATAGGATCATTAGCTTCAAGCCCAACCACACTACCGTTTTCTATAAGAACGGTAGGAACTCTATCCTGTGTAGCTGCCATCATAAAAGCATAGTCAAAGCCTACTTCGTTGGCTCCGGGATTTATATGTCTATTCCAGTTAATTTTTCCTGCGCCAAGTCCAAGATGCCATTTCCCAACAATTCCGGTATGATATCCTACTTTCTTCAACATTTTAGGAAGGGTTTGTTGATGTGTGTTAATCAGCAAAGGAGCATCGCCTGGCAAAATTTTAGCATCTTCGTTTCTCCAAGGGTATATCCCTGTTAACATAGCATAGCGACTGGGGGTACAAGTAGATGATGTCGAACGCCCGTTGGTAAAACGGAGTCCATTTTTAGCCAATTGATCAATATGAGGGGTTTTTAAGGCAGTAGCACCATAAGCGCTTATATCGCCATATCCCAGATCATCCATATAAATAATAACAATATTAGGCCGATCGGATTTTTTGTGCTTCTTAAAAACATTACAACTTGCGATTTTGCAAAGAGCAAGAATTAAAAAAAAAGAAAGTGAGATTTTCATATTTTACTTATTTTAAGTACGCTAGAGATTAAGATATTTCCTAGCACAAGCTATTTCTATTTTGACACAAAAATTTATTTTATAAATTTCACACTTATTAATTCGCTGTCTGAGGGTAATGTTGCTACATAAATACCTGCCGGTAACGTTGCGGGAATCGTGATTGTATTATATCCTTTTTGTAGCTCAAGACCTTGCTGTAAAATCTTCTTCCCTGAGATATCTGTTATAACTAGTCTCGATTTTTTGTCTTTGAGGCTATATGTATCAACATGAATAGCGTCATTTTTTGTATAAACAGACAACGTAGATTTATTAGTTTCAGTTGTGATGTAGATAACTCGGGAATTAGATATGCCATTATCAAAACCTACTTGCTCTAACTTGTAATAATTAACCCCTTGTATAGGAGTATCATCGGTAAAACTATAAGAAGTACCTTTGGACAATTTATCATTTCTCCGAACTGTGCCGATATTTATAAACTCTTTTCCATCTATGGAACGTAATACATTGAAATAATTATCATTCTGTTCTGAGACAGTCATCCAGCTCAATTTTACGGACTTATTCTCCAATTTCCCTGTAAATGAGGAAAACCTCGCTGGTAATACCGTAACATCTCCTGTTTCTATTACGGATAGTGGTGCATTTTGTGCCGGAATAAAATAATTGGCAGACCTTGCAGTCGTCCAGGTCCTTGTTTCCAAATCATATACTCCTCCTAACTTACAAAATTGACCATCCGAGGGACTGGGCATAACTTTACTGATATTGTTAGAACCCTGTCCCATAAAAGGTTGCCAGACATTACTGTACAAATCATTATTGGGTACACGCAAACCTGTACCTCCAGTTGCATCATACATATTAGCATTGGTAATGCCATTAGTACCATTACCGACATTTAAAAATATGGCATCAAGTGGAATTGAGTTCTCTGTTACATTTATTCCCGAAAATATTGCAAAACCAGCTGTTGCCCCCGTACCTGGCAATAAAGCCATTGCCGAACCTGAATTGACTTTAATTGAACCCAAAGGTTGTGGAGCATTATTGTTATGCTGGTTATTATCCCCTACTTCCGCCGTATAAGCCTTGGCCCGTATCCAGTTTGCCCTATTAGTTGCTATAGGTGCTGTTTCGCTAATATCTGTACTTTTAACACCGTTAAGAGACCCATTAATCCTTTTTTCCATTCCTCCCACGTAAAAGAATTTATCTTTTTTTACTTCGCCCGAAGTAAGATTAAGCTTATAAGTTCTCATACCTCCTGTAATCCAACCGTTTACTAAATAACCGGGGGTAGCCGTTTGCGCCAAACCTGCATTAGTATTTACTATAACTGTATAAGGGGTTACAGAAAAGTCAATATCTTCGGTAGCCATAAACTGCATGTAATCAAATCCTCCCAAATGCGTTGCTCCCGAACTTCCCAAAGCGGTTCCCGGAATTCCAGTGTTGATGCCCCTGGGATCTGCATTATACCCCGTGATAATTACTGGTGTACTTATCGGTGTTGCGGGCACTGGATCATAAATACCATGTTGGGTTAAAATTCCTAAAATAGCAGGTTGCAGTTTTTGAAGTATCCTATCAAAGCCCAGATCGTTGGGATGTGTACCATCTATAGTCGCTTCATGGTCGTTCCCCAAAAGGTTATCGGCAGTAATAAGATAAAGATTTTCTACACCATTGTTTTGCAAGTTGGCTACCTCTTCGGCTATTTGCTCATTCTGCGCCTTTACTCTATTGCCCACAGTTTGATTCCAATAACCATGTTCTCTGATAACACTTTGTATAACAATGATAGGTGCATTAGGTCGCCTGTTTCTTATGGAATTAACCAGATAGGCTGTTCTTTGCTCAATTTCTACCGGTAAAGAGTTAGGTACACAGTCCAGTATATAAGCATCGGCAGCAATACCAGAGAGCATATTAGCAACTGAAGATTCCATTTTGGCATTCCCACTTAAACCAAGATTAATGAAATTTAATCCTGTACTTCTTGATAACCGCGCAGGATAAGCCATTCCAGGCCTGCTAGCAGAAGCCCCCTGGACAATGCTGGATCCGTACACCAAAATTTTCTTTTGAAAAGGATTGGGCAGTTCTTCTAAAATTGCATCTGTCGATACGCCAATCTCCAGATTCTTTACCTCATCCCAAACTGGCAGATACAACAGGCATTCCTTTACGGAATTGTCCATATTTTCTACCAATTTTCCTTCCGAACAGGTTGCAGAAGGTCTGCCTATACCGGCAAATTGCCACTTATTGTCTTTTTTAATATATAAGTCCAACCCCTTATTGGCTATAGCTGTCATATTTAAAGACACATTTTTAGCAGTTACACACCATTTTGCAGAAATGAATGCACTATTGGTTTTAAAGCTTACAAACAAACCGGCCGGCTGAACCAATAGGTTCTTTACTGCTAAAGGTATATTAGGATATTTTACCGTATCTATACGGTGATAAACATTGGTATTAGGCAATGCCTTACCATGTATAAATAATTTTTGATATTTAACAGATTGCGCATGGCTACTCGTATAACACCAAACGCATAACAAGAGAAATGAAAGATATTTCATATAAATACTTTTTGTATTTTAATTTATTGTTTCTTAGGAAATCCTATCATTAACAGAGAAGCATCTGATAATTAATCCGTTAGAATATTCAGAGCATTCTAAAAATCTACTTTATGGATTTTACACTTATTGGTAGTTCGTTGTCCGACTGTAATGTCGCAACAAAAATACCTGTGTTCAGTGCTGCAGGAATCTTTGCTATGTTATATTCCTTTTGTAGCTCAAGACCTTGCTGTAAAACTTTCTTCCCTGAAAATATCTGTTACAACAAGTCTGTATTTTCTATCTTTAAGGCTGTATGCTTCTTTTCATAATCAGTTAATTAAATTGTTTATCGTTTTTATTATTTAAGGAACATCCTTAATTTCCTGTTAAAGGCAATTCTGCCTCTATCAATACAGGAAAGTGGTCTGAAGGATACATCCCTTTGTAAGAGTCTGTAAGAATACGGTAACTCTTAATCTTAACTTCCGGATTTAACGAAACGTAAATATGGTCTATACGGTTAGAGCCCGTTAACTCTGCTTTATAGCCATTAAAAGTAGGTGTTTTTCTGTTTAGCATTTTTTTGGCCAAATGATAGCTGTCTTTAACCACACCAGATTCATTCATCGTTTTATAGTTCTCTGTATGCTGATTGGTATTAAAATCTCCCATAGTAAAAACAGGATAGCCAGCTGCAATTTCCTTGATTTTTGCAAGCAGTAACTTAGGACTTTCGCGTCTTGCTATAATCCCTTTATGATCAAAGTGGATATTAAAGAAAAAAAATGCTTTACCACTTTTCTTGTCCTTAAACTTCGCCCAGGTACAAATCCTGGCAGAATAAGCGTCCCAACCTTTTCCGGGCACATTTGGTGTTTCAGAAAACCAGAATGTTCCCCAATCTAAAACGTCAAATTTGTCTTTTTTGTAGAATATAGGAGTATAATGCCTTTTCAGAATATCTGTACCTCCCAAAATGTTAATGCCTATATAAGCATAATCAGGTATTTGTGGCATTAAGTCATTTAATTGAGCCAAATAAGGTTCTTGCGCACCAACAATATCAAATTGATACTTATTGAACACTTTTACGACTCCCGGAAGTCTTTTTGTCCAAGTATTTACAGTATCTCTTATATTATCATACTGGATATTATAACTGGCAATTTTTAAGGGAGGAGCAGCTGTTATAGAAGTGACTAATAATAGCTGGAAAAAGGCTAAAATGATAAATTTAAATAAAAATAGTCTGTATCTCATGTCTATAAGTGTTTTACAAAGAGACAAGCGACATATAATGAAGTACTATAAGAAAAACAGAAATGTATGGAGTTTAGATAGAAACAGACGTAATCGTTTGTTAGCAGTTGTTAATTGATTCTTCACCGTCTGTTCTGAGCTATTTAAATATGCTGATATCTCCGAAATAGACATATCTTTTTCTCTTCTTAATTTCCAAACAACTCGCATTTTTTCAGGTAGCCGATTGATTTCTTCCGATACCAGTTCCGGAACATCAATGAGAGACATTCTTTCATCAACTTCAAAATCAGCCTCTGAAAACTCCTTATCGAATACCAATCTCTTCTTTTCTTTGCGGCTGCTCTGCAATAAATGATTTAAGATATGGTTTCTCAAAGCTGTAAAGAGCCAGGCTTTAAATGATGTTGTTACATTTATACTTTCCCGCTTTCTCCAAAGCATAGCAAAAAAGTCCTGAAAAACATCATCAACATCATCTTTGTTTTTAACCTTCTTGTAAATTGTATAATAAACAGCCTCTGAATATTTCGAATAAAGTGTATCGAAAGCAATAGACGAACCTTTGCTAACCTCATTCATCAACCATATATCCTCTGAGTTGTCTTGCATATACCTTAGAATTATAGACAATATTCTTTTTGCATTAAGTATTCAGTTTCTGATAAATTATCTTCTAATTTTTCAGAAAACTATGAATCCAATATTAAAAAATGATTAATTATAGTTTATAATTCGGATTTACAAAATAAAAAGAAACCCTAAAGCAAGTATATAAAAAATAAATAGAAATAAAAAGAAACACTTTTTATTCTTACAAATTTGAATTTAATTTAATACCTTAAATTAAAACGTTTTAAAATCAGACTCCAAAGCCATATTGGCCCTATAACTACCTTCTTCCAAAACTGTGTCAGAGGCAACTTATTTTTCTCCTGCTGATTTCCCAAAGTAAGGAAGAATAAAGAAACCACAAAGATAATAGCACTAATTTGCCAGAGTTTAATTCCCCCACCCTGTTCCACATATTCAAGCTGGACAATAAAAAAGTATAGCGCTCCAAAACTAAACAGCATCAAATAGGAAAGCAGGGGCGATTGTTTCAGATAATAATAAATGGCTATAGCTAAAGCAACAGAAAACCAGTTTATAAACATGTTATACTTTCCCAGAAATGCCAATTGGGGAAATGGCACAGCTGTAATTAAACCCATCAAACTAAAAATAAGCAATGGAATAAATAAATATTGAATGGCTTGATTCGTTTTGCCCTGATGATATTCAGAATATTCTTTTAGTAATTTGTCTATTTCTCTGGATTCGTTTTTTTCTTGTGACATTTTTGAGATGTGAGTATTGAGATTTGAAATGAAAGTCGGAAGACCAAATTTGGCAATCTATAAGATAATAGTCGATAGCCAATAGTCACAGATACGATTACATACTAATGAATTTAATGAACCAGTTAACTTACTAATATCTAATAAACCAACTTACCTCAACACAAAACTGATGATTGCCAGAACAGAAGCCACAATAGCCAGAAACTGAACTAAACCAACTACGTAAACTGTTTTTGTTACGGATTTCTCTACTCCCTGTATTCTGTCTATTAATTCAACTTTACCTCTTTGTGTTAAAAACAAGTCTTTGCTTACTTCAAATTTTTGTTGCTGTCTGTCATCAATTTCATCCAATACTTCTGAAATAAAACTAGCATCTTCTTTAGAGAATTTATATTTCAAAAATATATCAGAAACTTTTGATTTTAATGTTGCGTCCATATTCAGTTTGAAATTGAATAATATTTCTTAAAATTACAAAAACCGTTCCTGTAAAACAAGTAACGGTTTTTGTGGTATTTATATTTACGCCTGTCCTTAGTCTTTAAGCTTTTACCTTTAGACTTTACTTAGCGTAAGCCACAGATCTTGTTTCTCTGATTACAGTAACCTTTATCTGACCCGGATAAGTCATCTCCGTTTGGATTCTATTAGAGATATCTGCTGCTAATATTTCAGATTGAGCATCACTTATCTTCTCACTTTCCACTACAACACGCAGCTCTCTACCTGCCTGGATAGCGAAGGTTTTCTCTACTCCAGGATAAGACATAGCCAGACTTTCCAATTCTTTCAATCTACGGATGTAGCTTTCTACAACCTCTCTTCTTGCACCAGGTCTCGCACCGGAAATCGCATCACAAGCTTGTACTACCGGAGAAATCAAAGAAGTCATTTCAATTTCGTCATGATGGGCACCAATGGCATTGCATACATCAGGATGCTCTTTATATTTTTCTGCCAACTGCATACCTAAAATGGCGTGTGGTAATTCAGGATTATCATCAGGCACTTTACCAATATCATGCAAAAGACCTGCTCTCTTAGCTAATTTAGCATTCAATCCAAGCTCCGAAGCCATAGTAGCACAGAAATTAGCTACTTCCCTTGAGTGTTGTAACAGATTCTGTCCATAAGATGAACGGTATCTCATACGACCTACCATTCTGATCAATTCAGGATGAAGACCATGAATGCCCAAATCAATAACTGTTCTTTCTCCTATCTCAATAATCTCTTCCTCAATTTGCTTTTGAGTCTTGGCAACTACTTCTTCTATCCTTGCCGGGTGAATACGTCCGTCTGTTACCAAACGATGTAAAGCCAAACGAGCAATTTCGCGTCTTACAGGATCGAATCCTGAAAGGATAATAGCCTCTGGTGTATCATCTACAATAATCTCTATTCCGGTAGCCGCTTCCAAAGCTCTGATATTTCTGCCTTCCCTACCTATAATACGGCCTTTTATCTCGTCGTTCTCGATATTAAAAATCGAAACTGTATTTTCTATGGCAGATTCTGTTGCTGTTCTTTGTATAGTTTGAATAACTACTTTTTTCGCTTCTTTAGCTGCTGTAAGTTTGGCTTCGTCTATAATGTCTTTAATCTGAACCATTGCGCTTGTTCTTGCCTCTTCTTTCAGATTAGCCTCTAGCTGCGATTTAGCTTCTTCAGCAGATAAACCAGCAATATTCTCCAATTCTTTGATATGCTGTGCCTTTAAGGCTTCCACCTCTTCCTGCTTTTTCTCAACAAGCTCCAATTGATGATCCAGCTTTTTGCGAAGATTATCTAATTCCTGATCTTTTCTATTCTGGTTTTCCAGTTTTTGGTTGAGAGATTGTTCTTTCTGTTTTAGTGTATTTTCTTTCTGAGCGATGGCTTGGTTTCTTTGGTTTACCTCTTGCTCATGATCAGCCTTTAGCTGTAAGAATTTCTCTTTAGCTTCTAATAGCTTATTTTTTTTCAAAAGTTCCGCGTTACTTTCGGCATCTTTTAAAATCTTCTTAACCTTAGTCTGCGCAGCTATTTCCTGCTGCTTAAGTAACTGTCTAAGTAAATATCTCCCGGCTAAAATACCTGCCCCAAAGGCAATAATGGCTATAGCGAGATAAATAAAAATTTCCATAAAGTGTTTTTAAGTTTAAAAAAAACCGCAATTAATTTTAGATTTCATGTATTGTAAACTTCTAATTGCAGGTTTAAGGTAAAAGTTTTCGGGATAATTCCTCACGGAATGAAACGAAAACCTGTCTCCACATACCTTTTTTAATATCGAAACGTTAAGTTTTTAATAGTGAAACCTAAAATTTAACTGCGGTTAAATTTCTTAAAACTCATTTATGTATAAAGAACAAACGTTTTTATTTTGCCTCCTTAAAAAAATCTGTCAGTATGCTGTCTAAACTATAAACCTTATCAGCCAGATCTGTATCTTCATTACTAGCTTTCTTTTCTGCTTTCAATGTAGCGGTTGCATAATGCAGTACGCACATAGAAAGTAAATCTTGTTTATCTTTAACCGCATAATTCTCTTGAAATTCCTTAATGCGGTCGTTAATTAATTTAGCAGCCCTCCTCACAAGTTCCTCTTCATCAGCATCTATCTTTAAGGGATAAACGCGATCAGCAATATTTATTTTTATGGAGATATCTCCCATATAGAGTTTCGGTTCACCTTGTACTACTTCTTAAGCAATACAATACATTTATCTATTTCCCGCACAAATTCGTTAATTTTTTGCTTTATGTCAAGTGTTTTTTCATTTGTACCTTCTAAGCTTTTTGCTAGCTTCAAAACTCTTACTGTTTCTTCGAGTTCCTTCCGCTTATCTTCGCTGGTACCCAAGGCTACCTTTAAAGATTGGTTTTCAAGGCTTAAAAGGTCATTATGTTCCTGTAAAGCCTTTGCCAATTTTATCAATTCCTGAGTGCGGTCCAGGACGTGATCTAATTTTTGAGCTAAAACAGACATAAATCTCTATTTTCTAATTTCTGCACCTGATTCTTTTTCTAAGTTAAGAATTAATTTTTGCATTACTGCATCAATTTGTTTGTCGGTAAGAGTTTTTTCTTCATCCTGCAAAATAAAACTTAACGCATAGGATTTTTTGCCTGCCGGCAATTTATCTCCCTGATAAACATCAAACACATCTACTTCTTTCAACAAACTTTTTTCTGTTTTTACTGCAATGCGTTTTAATTGTTCAAATGTTATGTCCGAATCAATCAGCATAGATAAATCTCTTCTCACCGCAGGGAATTTCGAAACTTCTTTATAAGTTATTTTATTACTTTTTATAATAGTAAGTATTAAGTCCCAATTGAATATGGCCGCAAAGACTGACTTGTCTACATCGGTTTTCTTTAAAGCAGCATTAGATACACTTCCAAATTTAACCAACGTTTTTTGCCCTTTTTTATATTGAACTCCGTAAGCAAAGTCGCCATCTGTTAATTCGTCGGAATTAAGATTGACAATATTTAATCGTCTTAAAATACTATCCACAACAGATTTGATATTGTAAAAATCTGTATTTACAGCTGCGATATTCCAACCAGCCTGATTATTTTTTCCGGTAAGAAAAATAGCCAGTTCTGGATTTTCCTGATATTTATCTTCATTTACCGCATATATCTTTCCGAATTCGTAAAATTTCAAATCGGTACTTTTACGGTTACTGTTATAAGCAATAGCTTCTAAACCGGAATAGATCATAGATTGACGCATTACGTCAAGATCCGAACTCAGCGGATTCAAAATCTTAACCGCGTGATCTAAATCTTTAGAATATGCCGATTTGGTCAATGAATTGGATAAAATTTCAAAGAAACCATTTGCAGAAAGCAAATCAGAAACGGTTTGCTGAACACTTTCCCGGTCTGGCTTAGAAGTATAATTTAAAGATGCGTTTACCTTAGAAGGAATAGCAATATTATCGTAACCAAAAATCCTCAAAACTTCCTCAATAACATCAACGTCTCTTGTAACATCAACCTTATAAGAAGGTACACTTAGATTTAAGATACCATTGTTTTCGGCCAGAATATCGATACCAAGACTACGAATGATAGATTTGATCTTTTCTTCGCCAATCTCCTGCCCAATTAACCTGTTCACATGCTCTATAGCCAATTCTACTTTAAAGTCTGCAATCGGATTCGGATAATTATCGAAAATTTCAGAAGAAATCTCTCCACCTGCAACTTCCTGAATTAACAAGGCAGCTCTTTTTAAAGCATAAACAGTAATCTCCGGATCTGTTCCTCTTTCAAATCTGAAAGAAGAATCTGTTTTTAAGCCAAACCTTTTAGAAGTTTTTCTAACGGTTACCGCATTAAAGTAGGCACTTTCTAAAAATATATCTGTAGTTGTTTCTTTGACACCCGATGTTAAACCTCCGAAAACACCGGCAATACACATCGGTTCTTCAGCATTATAAATCATAAGATCGCTGGCAGTTAACTTACGTTCTAGACCATCCAGCGTAATAAAAGAGGCGCCTTCATCAGCTGTCCTGACTACAACTTTATTTCCTTTAACTTCTTTTGCGTCAAATGCATGTAGAGGTTGCCCCAGGTCATGCAAAACATAATTTGTAGCGTCAACAATATTATTAATACTTCTAACACCAATCACTGCTAATTTTTCTTTCAGCCATTGAGGCGATTCTTTCACCTGAACTCCAGAAATATTTACTCCGCTATATCTTGGAGCCAAATCTTCTGCAATTACTTCGACCGAGACAGTAGATTTATGAGATTGAATTTGAAAAGCGCTTACATCAGGTTTCTTTACAGGAATCTGCATAAAAGCTGCAATATCTCTGGCTACCCCTAAATGGGAAGTAGCATCGGCCCTGTTTGGCGTTAATCCAATTTCGTATAGATAATCATCATTCAGATTGAAGTATTCTTTTGCGGGAGTTCCTATTTTAGCCTCTTCTGCTAAAACCATAATCCCGTCATGAGATTCTCCCAAACCAATTTCATCTTCGGCGCAAATCATTCCTTCTGATACTTCACCTCTTATTTTAGATTTATTGATTTTAAAGGGTTCTCCTGTATTCGGATAAACTGTTGTGCCTACAGTAGCTACAATTACTTTTTGCCCGGTCGTGACATTGGGAGCACCACAAACCACTTGCAGATCTTCGCCTGAGCCCACATCTACTTTAGTTACTCTCAGTCTGTCTGCATTAGGATGCTGAACCGCTTCTTTCACATAGCCAATTACCAAGCCTTCCAATCCACCGGGTACTGCCTGAACTTTCTCCAGACTTTCTACTTCTAAACCTATAGCTGTCAATATCTTAGATATTTCCTCTGGAGTAGAGTCAATATCTAAAAATTGTTTTAACCAATTATATGAGATTTTCATTTATATCTTTTCTGAATGGCAAAAATAGGAATTTTAACGGCCTATGAAAAGATATAGCACACAATTCAAAGAAGTTATTTAAAATTATAAAGGTTAGCGTTCAGATTTGAACTACATTAAACCTTCGTCTGCAAAACTATAATACTTCTTTTCAGCAAAAACGAGATGGTCCAGGACGCCTATATCTAAAAATTTACCACCCTCTACCATTTTTTTGGTTAGCTGAATATCAGATTTACTAGGCTTCAAACTTCCCGAAGGATGATTATGGGCCATAATTATAGAAGCGGCATTATGTTCTAAAGCAGATTTAAAAATTATCTTCGGATCTGAAATAGTAGCAGATTGCCCGCCTTTTGAAATCAGAGTTTTGGTTATTACTTTGTTTGACCTGTTTAAAAGAATCACCCAAAATTCTTCATGCAATAAATCAAAGAAATATGAAGCAAGCAGATTGTATGCATCACGAGAAGATGTTATACGGGCCGGTTCTTGTAAATCCTGTTCCTTTCGTCGCCTGCCCAATTCCAGTGCAGCAATAATTGAAATTGCCTTCGCTTCTCCAATACCTTTGAACCGCGACAATTCCTGAACAGATAATCTTCCTAAAGTATCTAAATTGTTCTGGCAATGACTTAAAATTCTTTTGCTAAGTGCTACTGCAGACTCATCTCTGCTTCCCGAACCTATAAGAATAGCAATCAGTTCGGAATCGGATAAGGTTCTTCTCCCATGAAGGAGTAGTTTTTCGCGTGGCCTGTCTTCTTCGGCCCAGGTTGTAATCGGAATATTAGATTTATACTGCAGGTTCATTTAATAAATCTACAGATTATTCCAGAAATTAAAAACAAAAAGCGAGACTTAAAAAATCTCGCTTTTGGATAAAAGGAATATCTTATATTCTTATAAAGAGTTAACCAACTTAGTCAATTTTGACTTGTTGTTAGCTGCTTTGTTTTTATGTATTACGTTGTTTTTTGCTAAACGGTCTAACATAGAAGTAACTTTTGGTAAAAGTGCTACCGCTTCTTCTTTCGACGCTGCATTACGTAATCTTTTGATAAAGGTTCTTGTAGTTTTTGCCTGATATCTGTTACGTAAGCGTTTAGCTGCGTTTGATCTAATTCTTTTTAATGCTGATTTATGATTTGCCATTTCTAAGCTTATTATTCCTTTAATACATCTCCCTATTGGGGATGCAAATATAGATTGAAATTTCCAAAATACAAAGTACTGATTTAAATTTTTTTATTTTCTGATTCTCCATCTTATAAATTAAACACACATCTGACCTTTAATCATTAATCAGAACTCCCTCTGTATGTTGTACATAATATCTGTATCAGGCAATTTCAATATACAAACTTACATAAATAACATTTATATTCACACCAACCGAAGTCGGGGAATCTATAATAGATCTCTTACTTTATAATTACATTTACTTATGAAGTATTTCATAAAAGTTTTTGCATTGCTCTCCTGCATGATTCTTTTAACCTCCTGGGGATTTTACGCCCACAAAAGGATTGCAAGACTTGCTGTTTTTACTTTACCATCAGAAATGATCGGATTCTACAAAAGCAATATCAATATCATAACAGAAAATGCAGTAAACCCTGATAAGAGAAGATACGTAGACTCTTTGGAAGCTCACAAGCACTATCTGGATGCAGACCATTTTGGCTCCAGCCCTTTTGACAGCATCCCTAAAAAATGGAAGGATGCTGTAAATAAATATTCGGAAGACACCTTAAAAGCATTTGGAACAGTACCCTGGGCTATAGAAAAAACTTATTACAGATTAATAAAGGCCTTTGAAAACCGAGATTCGTCTGCAATCATCAAAATATCAGCAGATCTTTCCCATTATATTGCAGATGCCCATGTACCCCTGCATGTTACAGAAAATTACAACGGACAACTAACCGGACAGCTGGGAATACATTCTTTTTGGGAAAGCAGGTTACCTGAACTCTATTCCGGCTCTTATGATTATTTTGTTGGTAAAGCATATTTCATAGACCATCCGCTTACCGAAGCATGGAAAATTGTAAAGAATACGTTTTCTCTTGTAGATTCTACTTTAGCTATAGAAAGAAGAGTAAATAAATCTTTTCCGCCAGACCGAAAATACAGTTATAGCGAAAGAAATGGCAAAGTAATCAAACAATATTCAGAAGAATATGCACGGACTTACCACGATGCTTTATCCGGAATGGTAGAAAACCAGATGCGAAAAGCCATTTTGGCTACAGGATGTTTTTGGTATTCTGCCTGGGTAGAGGCCGGGCAACCCGATTTGAAAAATATATCCAGAGGTATCAATTTACAGGAAATAAAAGTAACCGAGCCTGACCACCAACTTTATCTGGAAGGAAAAGTAATAGGGAGAGAGGACATTTGATTTCCTTGCTTTTCAGATTCACAAATATCATCAAAATCATCGCTGTCCCAAAAGTTTGTAAGTATATCAGCTAAGATTTTTTAGAATTTTACAGTACCCTAACCTTTTTCTCTCTCTGCTCGGAAGAAAATATTCAAAAGGCAGATGAGGAATATATCTTTTTGATGCCAGCGCTTCAGGAATTAGGACATCAAGCTTTTGACAGCTACTAAAAAAGAAAAAGTGAAAGAGAGGAGGTTGAAGGCTACCTCTCTTTCACTTTTTCGCCTTTTCACAAAAGCTTATATCAAATTACAAAACCTGTAGCTTGCGAAGATTTCTCTGCTATGCGTTGTTTCTGTGTTTTTTCTGGCTTTTTAACTAACAGCAATTCTATTAATTCTTTATTTCCCAACGACCTGGCAATACTTAACGCTGTGTTTCCAGAAACATCTTTTTTATTTTTCTTGGCATGATGTGCCAAAAGCACTTTTACTATATCGGTTCTTTTTAAACTAACCGCCAGCATCAAAGGAGTGGTACCATTATTATTTCCTTTATTTACATCAGCGCCCTTCTCCAAAAGTTGATAAACAAAATCTTCATTTGCAGTAAAAACAGCTCCCATCAGAGCAGAATTACCGCTTCGATCTGTTATATTTGTAGAAACGCCAGACTCAAGCAAATACTCGAATGCTTCTGACTGATTGTTATATACCGCTAAAGCGAGAGGTGAAAAACCAATAACATCTACTGTATCTAAAGACACACCTTTTTCTTTATAAAACTGAAGCGACTGAACATCATTCATCTTAGCCGCTAAAAAAACGTTGTTCTGTGCACACACCACTATCGAAGCAGAACATAAAATCATAATTACCAACAACTTCCTCATAAATAACACAAATTTCCTGCTGAGTAGGAAACAACTATGCCATAAAATAAATACCGCTCAACATCAGTTAGAGCTGAAATACCAAAAAAACAACAGGCAATACAATCCACAGAAGTAGAATTTATTACGCAATTATCCTCGCCACACCTCTGGATTTACTTTCACCAAGAGAAGTTACGTTATTGGGTTAAAATTAACGTAGATGGAACATCAGATAGCCATAAACTCTTAGTATCTACCAATTTTTTCCAGCTTTCAAAACTGATCAGCATGATATCCTGGTTTTTCAGAAACTGCTTATCTATCTTTCTTTCATTTAAAAGACTAATATGATTGGGTGCGTTTTGTTCTATTGCCCTGATGGATTCTTTTATCTGAGGATTCTTTTTAATCTGACTGGCAGCATCCAAGATGACAACCTGCGATTTGGAACTACTTATCAGCTTCTGTGCGTACCGAAATAAAAACTCATCACTCTCTGTAAAAATCGGGATAAAAACATAATCCAGACGCTCTAAGTATTTATCCAGCAATACACCAACAGGCACTGTACTTCTTGATATAATATGCCTGGTTCTTTCATCAAACGGAGAATTTTCAAACAAGCTCTTTCTCCCCGTTACCTGATCTATTAATCTGTCTGGATTGATAATTTTTGTAGTAAAGCCTAATATTTTCCCTAACAAGCTACCTTCAAACATAGATTGTCCCACACCTACAAGCAGCAAATCATAATCCCCTTTATTTGCCACTTCTACTATATCCGTATCAATATCATTGGTAGGCTTAAATAAGGTTGTAATTTGTTGGCTAAGCACTTTAGATTCATCTATTATCTCCACGAAGCTTTCTTTTTCATATTCCTCGATATTATAATGATGAAGCTCACTGCTCAACGACAAATGCATCGCTGTTACAGAAGCATTCGCTTTCAAACTTTTCACTAATCCATTTGCCAGTCTCAATAAAGATCTTCCTCCTTTAGGATTTCCAAAGGATATTAAAACTTTAAATCTATCAGACAGATTTATTTGTTCATGTATCTCTTCAGATTTATTTCCAAAAGCTTTATTTATAATATCCAAGGCCGGTCCGGTCATAAAAGTAGTTACCAATGCCATAATAACCATCATGGCAAAGATTTCGGGAGTTAACACACCTAAATCATAACCAATATTCAGAACAACCAACTCCATCAATCCCCGAGTGTTCATTAAAGCGCCTATTACCAGACTGTCCCTCCAATTCTGTCCGACGAATTTTGCTGCCAGGGTACTTCCCAAAAACTTACCCACCACAGCTACCAAAACAATTAAGCCTGTAATTTCCCAAAGATAAGAATCGTTTAACAGCCCTATTTCTGTTCTTAGTCCTGTAAACACAAAAAATAAAGGCAGCAGCAGAACTAACGCTATGTCTTCAACCTTTTCTATAAAAATGTTTCTGAATTTCACATTCTCGGGCATAATTGCTCCTGCCATAAATGCCCCAAACAGCGCATGTATCCCTATAACTTCTGTTGCATATGAAGATAAAATCAACACCAGAAAGAAGATAGCAACAATAGGCTTACTCAATTTGCCTCTTGAAGCATGTAAATCTCCTACTCTTTTTAAAAACGGTCTAACCACTTTTATCATAAATATTACATACAGAATAGCCAGCGCTACGATATATAAGGAACTCACAAATGAACCTGCCTTTACAATAGCTATAACTACTGCAAGAATACACCATGCTGTGATATCATCCGCCGCCGCACAAGTTATAGCTATGGTTCCCAACCTGGTTTTATGTATCCCCCTTTCCTGAACGATACGAGCTAAAACCGGAAAGGCAGTAATACTCATCGCTATTCCTAAGAATAAGCCAAAAGAAGTAAACTCAACTCCAATAGGCGCAAAGGACTCATAGATATAATATGCCAGTCCAAGACCTAATGTAAAAGGAAAGATGATACTGGCATGGCTGATTACAACGGCTTCATGAGCTTTATTTTTGAGAACGTTAAGATCCAGCTCCATACCAATAACGAACATGAACAGGATTAAACCTATCTGACTTAAAAACTGTAAATTCCCTAATGATTGAGCCGGAAAAAGTATATTCGTAAACTCCGGATAATAAAAACCTAAGAAAGACGGACCTAAAGTAATCCCGGCTATAATCTCTCCTATTACCGTTGGCTGACCTATTTTGCTAAAAATCCATCCAAAAAAACGGGCTACCAGTATAATAGTTATTATCTGTGCCAATAAGATAGCTAATGGATGTTCTAAATTATGTTGAAGGGAATGGAGAAACTCGCCCCATTGACTTTTATCTGAATTTAGCTTAACAATCTTCCTCCCATCTTCCAATTCCGAACCTAAAACTACAATCCAATACATCAAGGCAGAAAATATACCTATAGTTGCAACATAAAAGAAGCTATTCTTGAATTTTCGCATCAAGTTTCTATTTATCGGATAGGAATTCTATCCGCATATCAAAATCAGTTAAAGACGTTAATTAATGATCTCTGCAGAAACTACCTTTTTCCAGAAACAAGAAAAACCTAAGCAAAAACATGCATAAGCTTTTTAATTAATACCTATCTTATTCAGGTTTCCTATTTCCACGAACAACCTCTATTACTGCTGGCATAACAGAAATTACTATAATACCGAGAATAACCAAACTAAAATTCTTTTGGATAAATTCCAGGTTACCAAAATAATATCCCAGGAAAAGAAAAATTCCTACCCATACAAAACCGCCAATAACATTAAAGGAAATGAATTTCTTATAAGCCATTTCTCCAACACCGGCCACAAAAGGAGCAAATGTTCTTACAATAGGCACAAATCTGGCATAAATAATGGTTTTCCCGCCATGTTTAACAAAGAAATTCTGTGTTTTTGTAAGGTATTCTTTTTTCAGGAATTTTATCTTTCCACTAAAAGCCTTTGCTCCGTAGTACTTCCCTATCTCATAATTTACTGTATCACCTAAAATAGCGGCAATAAACAACAACAAGGCTAACAAATAAATATTTAAACCTGTATTACCAGCTCCTATTAATGCTCCTGCCGCAAACAGTAAAGAATCTCCCGGCAAAAACGGTGTCACAACAAAACCTGTTTCGGCAAATATGATGATAAATAAAATCAGATATGTCCAAACCTGATAATCCTTAATAATTTCGCTTAAATGTTTATCTATATGAAGAATAAAGTCAATTAATGAGGTGATAAGTTCCACGTGATATGTAAAGTATAAAGTTAAAAGTTGAAAGTTAAGAATATCTATGCTCGTTGTAAATTTAAAATTAGCTTATCTGTTGTTCACTATGGTTATACGCTGAGAATAATCAGAAGATGAGTCCTTTAAGCCGGAAATAAAAATAGTATAAACTTTCTTGGCCTCCAAACTCACATTTTCGGTAGTTAAAATCACCTGATCTGTAACATTAGCAGGAGTCAGTTTTAAACTGTAAGTACCTGCCTTTATTTCCTGAAAAGGTGAAGCAGACTGATAAAAAGCATTGGAAAAAGTTTTCTTTTCTTCTGCGTCACCTAGTCGGGTATACAAATCTACACCGTGTTCTTCAGGCGACAAATGAATAAATCTGACTTTGGCATTTGTCTTAATATTAGGTTCACTAAGATAATCTACTGTGGCCACATAAGCCAGTCCTGTATTGGTAGAATCTGCAGGGACAATAAAAAAAGAATAATCTCTATAAGGATTTAAATACAAATCTTTAGATAATGTAACGGAATCTTTTACAACCGAATGAACTTTAGCCGTTCTTCTTCCCGCAGCCAGCGTATCATAAGGATGTACTTCGCCAAACGATAATACAGAAGTAATTTTATTGGTATCTAAATAGAAATTAAACGAATCCTGTTGAGGAACCAGATTAAATACAGCTACCTGAGCTCTTCCTATTGTTCCTACTTCTGAATTATCAGAACAGGAAGTCAATATACCTCCCAATACCATAGCTCCCAATATTGCTCTATAAAAACTTTTCATCTCTGCGCTGCCAATTTGGAAATAAATATACAACAAAAAGCCTGATGTTTAGAACATCAGGCTTTTTAGAAAATTCTTTTATATGCTATTAAGCATAGTTATTCAACATAACCGGCATAACCAGCATTAATACATCTTCATTCTCATCGGAAATGCTCGGGAATAATAGACCTGCTCTGTTTGGCGTAGACATTTCTAACGTCACCTCATCACCGGCGATATTATTCAGCATCTCGATTAAAAATTTCGCATTGAAACCAATCTCCATATCTTCCCCGTTATACTGACAACCAATACGCTCGTGAGCCTCGTTTGCAAAATCTAAATCTTCGGAAGAAATATGTAATTCGCTTCCATTGATTTTTAACCTAACCTGATGCGTAGTCTTATTTGCAAAAATCACTACACGCTTTAAACAGTTAAGGAACAATCCTCTGTCTAAAATCAGTTTATTAGGATTATTCTGAGGAATTACTGCTTCATAATCCGGATATCTTTCGTCTATCAATCTACAGATCAGGCTGATATTCGCAAATTTAAAAAAAGCACTGGTTGAATTATATTCTATAGCAACATTGATATCTTCTGAAGGCAATGCTGATTTTAACAGATTTAAAGCTTTCTTGGGTAAAATAAAAGAGGTAGCAGATTCTGCTTTTGCATCATTTCTTCTATATCTTACCAATTTATGAGCGTCTGTAGCTACAAAAGTTATATTTTCTGGTGAAAGCTGACAGTACACACCCGTCATTGCCGGACGAAGCTCGTCGTTACTAACCGCAAAAATAGTTTTGTTAATTGCTTCTGACAAAGCTGAAGCCGGAATATTCACTGTAGAAGCATCGTCTACCGTTGGAATTTTAGGAAAATCATCTCCATTCTCACCGCTTAGCTTATACTTACCATCTCCGGCACTGATTTCTATAGCATAAGTCTGCTCGTCAACAGAAAAAGCAATAGGCTGTTCTGGCAACGTCTTTAAAGTATCTAATAAAATTTTAGATGGAACAGCAATTTTTCCTCCTTCTTTCGCTTCCACAGCCAGAGAAGTAATCATACTCGTCTGCAAATCCGTTGCAGAGATGACAAGATTGCCTTCTTTTATTTCGAATAAGAAGTTCTCTAAAATGGGTAGTACAGCACTGCTACTTAAAGCGCCACTTACAGACTGTAAATGCTTCAGTAATGTTGTCGTAGAAACTATGAATCTCATTATCTCGGATTATATTTTACTTATTTGTATCAAATTTATAAATTTTAACTGGCATACTTTCGTTTCCGATAGATATGTTGAAAAATACCGAATAAAATTAACAACACTACCGGTACAACTGTATTAACAATTTGCCAGTTCATTTTTTGTTCCTTCAGCTTGCCTTTATCCAGAATCCGGAGCTTGATTTCCTTGGTTCTTAGTGAAATCAAATCTGCGTCATCCACAAAGTAGTCCACAATATTCAACAAAAAAGTTTTATTTCCAAATGTTTGGGTAGTATATCTGTCAAAACCTAAAGGATAAACAGAGCCATCCTCCCCTATTTGATTTCTTAAAATATCTCCATCACTAAAAACCAACAATTTACCCTCCTTATTTTTTTCTTTGAAATTGGCCTTATTAAAGCCTTCAGGAATGGCTCTGTTTCTGAAAACCGATTCAAATTCGCCCTCAACCAGTACAGCGACAGGCTTAGGTTCACTTCTGAATTTTTCCGGATCCGGAACTTCTTCCACCATATTCAAAGAAATTAAAGTTGGTGTTTGCAAAGTTCTGTTGAAGGGCGACGTCTGTAATAAAACTTGCTTGTTAAGGCCTTTGGCCGCAATGGTATCTATAGTACTGATAAACTGTGTTTTTATACCTTCCAGGTTTTTCACCAAAGGATGCCCCGACAAAGGCATAATAATAGGATAAAATAACCAGGGCACCATTTGAATTTGTCCCTGCCCCGCAATATTACCTACATTTAAAGGGATCTGGAGACAATTCATATCTCCTACCAGATCGTAATTTACACGGACGCCGTATTTAAACAATTGATCGTCTAAATTTAAATCTCTTTGAAAAGCGAGCTGTTCGCCCGAACCACGCTGCATGCTATCCAGCTCGGCATGTACCTGATCTATAGCAAAAAACACTTTCCCTCCATTAACTAAAAACTGATCTATCTTGATCTTTTCCAGCTCCGAAAATTTAGTATCTGGTTTAGGAATAATTAATACCGATAATTTATCCAAACCGGCCTGCGTAACATCCATCAGGTTTATACGACCAACTTCATAACCGTCACTTAAAGACCGCATGGCATCTTGCAATTCTTCATCAGAAAGTTCACCATGCCCTTCGGTAAATGCAACACGGGGTTTCCCGCCCAAAATGGCTTTCTTTATTGCTGAGATAAATGCATATTCTAAATTCTGAATAGAGTTATTCAATACTTCATCTGGCCCTAAGCCCATTCTGCTTTGTAATAGTTTCACAGGAATTTCATTTCCATCATAAGAAACCATAGCTGCCGGAAAGATAATCTTCTGTGATAAACCGCTTTCTGTCTTCACACTTAGATTTGTTGGCTCCAGACCACGCTGATAAAGTTCTTCAAAAAAACTTTGCTGCTCCTGTTCATTTCTGCCATAGGTTGGATCAATGAAATCGATAGCTATATCTGCTGCAGAATAAGCTTTAAAATCGTAAAGAATATCTTTGGTTGCGCTTTGTAATCTTTTAAATCCTGCAGGAAATTCTCCATCAAGAAAAACCGTAACCCGTAAAGGCTGCTTTATCTCTTTTAGTATAGATTTTGAAATTGGGGATATCGTAAATCTTTTTTCTGCAGTAAAATCAATTCTGGTAAAGAAATACCCCGAAATGATATTTATTACCACTACAAGAACTAAAGTGGACAACAGGTACTGCAAATCTCTCTTCTTCTGGCTTACCATTTTCTACTTCTCAATATTGTTCTTGTAATCACTAAAAAAAACACAGATACACTCAGGAAATAAATTAAATCCCGGGTATCTAAAACGCCCCTGCCTACAGATTGGTAATGTTCTTCTGCCCCTAAACTCGTTATAAATAAAGAGATGTGCTGTAAAGAAAGCAACTGGCTTAAAGAGTTAAACCCGCTGAACAGAAAAAAACATAAGAATACGGCTATAGAAAACGCGACGATTTGATTTTTGGTTAAAGCCGAAGCAAAAACCCCGGTCGAAGCGAAAACCGAAGCCAGCAAAACACACCCTATATATGAGCCTGTTACTGCTCCTGTATCAATATTACCTACCGGATTACCTAACTGATAAACCGAAATGTAATAAACTAAAGTAGGCAACAGGGCTATAAAAACAACAAGCAGTACAGCAAAAAATTTACCCAGCAATATTTGCCAGTCTGTTAAAGGCTTTGTGGCTAAAAGCTCGAAAGTTCCCTCTTTTTTCTCTTCCGAAAAAGAACGCATGCAGATTGCCGGTATCAGGAACATGAACAGATAAGGAATGGTAGCAAATAAAGAATCTAAGCCTGCATACCCATATTCCAGGATGCTGGATTCTGGAAAAATCCAAAGAAAAAGTCCCAAAACCACTAAAAATATGGTAATGGTTACATATGCAGCCAAAGAACTGAAATAGGCAGAAAGTTCCTTGTATATAATGGTATTCATCTTAATTCGTCAGTTTTACAAAAATAGGTTCTATAGAGGTTTCATTATGGGCAATTAGCAAATTTTCTATATTATCGTTCGCAACAATCTGCCCTTTGTTAATAATCACCACTCTTTGACAAATCGCTTCTACTTCCTGCATAATGTGTGTGGATAGTATTACAGTCTTAGTTTTCCCCAATTCTTTAATAAGCGACCTGACCTCTATCAACTGATTTGGATCCAAACCGGAAGTCGGTTCGTCTAAAATCAATACTTCAGGATCGTGAATAATAGCTTGGGCAATTCCGACCCTTTGCTTATAGCCCTTAGACAAATCGCCTATTTTTTTGTTTTGCTCGGGAGTAAGACCTGTTGTCGCTATTACCTCTTGAATACGCTCCTTTTTATTTGATATTTTATGAAGATCTGCTACAAAATCTAAAAACTCCTTTACATACATATCATTGTAAAGCGGGTTATTTTCTGGTAAGTAACCTATTTTCTTCTTTATTTCCAGGGAAAACGTTTCCGAAGATAGACCACATACCGATACTGTACCGGAAGTCGGAGGAAGATAGCCTGTCAAAATTTTCATAGTTGTAGACTTACCCGCGCCATTTGGCCCTAAAAAACCCAGGACACCTTTTTGAGCTTCGAAAGAAATATTGTTGATTACTTGCTGTGTACCGTAAAACTTAGTTAAATTCTCTACGCTGATACTCACTTCATGATATTTTTCCCGAAGTTAATGAAATATAGGCTAAAATGGGAAAGAGCTATTTAAATTTGATAGGAGTTTAAATGAAAAGTCCGTAATTGGATTAAGTTCATAGCTCTACTATAGCCGCAGATTCAGGAACGTTATAAACCAAGCAAAACAACCCGAAAAATTTAAGCATCCAAACATTTCTTAACTTGCTTCGGAACCGCTTTTAAATTTTGAACAGTTTTCCCGAAGCAGTCCCGAAGAAAACCGTCCTCAAAACCAACTGGTTTATCTGGGATTTTCGACTCATAAATACTTATTTTTATTAGCACATATTACTAATTAAACCATGTAATAAAACTATAAACGCTAAACATTAAACTTAACATGCAAAGTCTGAACTTCCTCTACTAACACCGGAATATAAAATATGCCATGGCTGCCTTAATGGACTACGTTTATTAGTATATTAAATTAAAGCTTCCCAAACAGAAGAACAGCTACTGCAATAAAAGCAACGGATGAAACATTTGCCCGTTTCGCCGATATTTTTGGCGAAGTTGAAGCTACTATGTAAGATTAAACAGAACTTTATAACCTAAGTTCGATTAATAATCCTACTCAAATAGGTTTAACAAAGATTGCTTCGTCCTATCTTCTTAGCAATGACATTCATAGGTACGTCATTGCGAACCGAAGCGTTTGAATTGTGCGCAGGGCGAAGCAATCTGCCAATAATCAACTAAATAACAATCGAACAACTAAGGTTATACATAAAAGAGTTCCAGGAGATTGATTATAACGCTGACAGGGTAAAAAACTTGCATCTTGAAGATAACCCTGTCAGCATTCTGTATAAAGAGTTACTCTATATTTCTTGGGTAGAATCTTAATTCAATAATATTACCGGAAATGGGTGTTTTATTCCATGATTTATGAATAGCAATAGCTGTTCCTACTGCAGTAGCCTGTGCCATAGAAGCAGCGAATAACTCTTCATTAAGAAAGGCATTTGCCATTAAGTGCATAAAGATGTCATTATTACCAAAGCCGCCATCTACAAAGATTCTTCTAACACCACTGTCCTGTATAGCCAGCTTAGTCGATTTCTCTTGCTGTCTGACGATATCTATCATCAGTTGATGGTAAGCTTCTGTTGCGCTTTCGAAAACCGACAGATCTCTTTCAGCAAACTTGATATTGCCTTCCTGTGTCAATTTAGTCTTTAATCCGGCTATATATTCGGGATTGTACCTTATTGTTTTGAAAGATGAACTTCCAACTCCAAAATACTGGGCAATTCTTTTCGTCTCCTGCTCATGTTCATACCCGGCAAATAAACGGGAAGCCTTTACCGGCGTACCTTTATAGTTCATGTAACATAAACTATCCTGTTTTAATTCATCTAAGCTTAAAGGCCGATGATTAAACGGATTTAAGGAAATGCACCAGGTTCCTGTAGAAAGCAATATAAACGGTTCGTGAAAATTCTCTAAATATGGTATTAAAGCGGCTGAACTATCATGCAAACCGGCACCAACCTTAAAAGAATGAGCCTGAAAAGCTGTTTCCAAAACCTGATCTCCGGGTAAAATAGGAGCAAATTTTTCTGCTATCCCTTCTTCATACACCCATTTGTGATAATCATTCTTTTGAAAATCCCACAAATTGGTGTGGCAGCCAATACTGGTTATATCGGTAAACGCCTTCCCCGTTACCAAATAACTTAGGTATTGTGGTAAATGTAAAGCATATTTTATCTTTTTGAACAACTCTGGCCGCTCGTACTTTATGCGATAAAGCTGCATACCAGAATTTAAGCTCCCAAGGACAGGAGAAGCTGTGTTTTTAGCAAACTCTTCTTCTCCGCCGTAGGTGTTATAAAATTGTTTTAAAAGATGCTCTGGATATGGTTTCAAATAATTGTATAAAGGGGCAACAGGTAAACCATCTTCTCCTATATACACAAAACTTGCACCATAAGTAGAAAAGTTGAGCGCTTTGATTTCGAACTCCTCTTTCCTTAAGACTTCCGACAAGGAGTCGAAAACCGAAAGCCTTAGGCTTTCCAGGTTCTCGCAGGGATCTCCGTCTTCGTCTACTGTCTCTATAAAACGGGCAGATTTTTCATATACAATACGATAATGCTCGTCAAATAAGAACAGCTTTTTATTGGTTTTACCCACATCAAAAACTGCTATTACGGGTTTCTTAGTCATCTATAATCCAGTTGCTACCGTAACGGCACCTCTTTCTTCTGTTAATTTTTCTCTTACTTTTAAATTCCTGAACATTTCAACAGGATTCAATGCTCCACCAGCTCTTAATCTGGATTCAGCAACAATTGAACGAACATCTGTTCTGAAAGCGTTTTGTAAAATCTCTTGTGCTTTTACCACATCGTTTGCCTGCTGAGCTTCTGTTAAAGCTTTCCTGTCTACTAACAAAGCTTGGGCATAAGCAATCTTAATAGCTTCTACAGATTGTAATAAATCTACTAACGGATCTTTTAAGTTGTGAGATGCATCAATCATCCAACCTAGACCAGTTGCATGATCTATTCCTTTTGCATCCATACCATCAACCAACTCGTTAAAGATTAAGAACAATTGATAAGGTTTAATTGCTCCTGCTGTTAAATCGTCATCGGCATATTTAGAATCGTTGAAGTGGAAACCGCCCAATTTACCTTCCATAAGCAATAAAGCGACAATCTGTTCGATATTGACATTTGGTTGGTGGTGCCCCAAATCTACCAAGGTATACGCTTTTTCTCCCAATTTATTAGCCAATAATAAAGATTGTCCCCAATCTGCAATAGTGGTCGAATAGAAATTAGGTTCGAAACCTTTATACTCTACAAACATTTTCCAATCTGCAGGTAAGTGTTTGTAGATTTCTTTTAAAGACTCCAATGTATTCTGAAAAGCTTCGCGGAAATTCAGCTGCCCGGGAAAAGATGACCCATCCGCTAACCAAACCGTTAGAGCTTTAGAACCCAAAGCGACGCCATGTTTAATAACCTCTATATTATGGTCTACTGCCTGTTTCCTTACTTTAGGATCTACATGATGTAAGGAACCAAACTTATAGCTATGTTCCTGACCTTTTTGATCCTGGAAGGTATTGGAGTTAACCGCGTCAAAACCTAAACCATGAGATGCTGCCAATGATTTAATTTTCTCTGCGTCTGATGGAATATCCCAGGGAATATGCAACGAAATTGCTCCACTGGATTGGTTTAATTTATGCAATAAACCTACGTCTTCTATCTTTTGTTCCAGGGTTCCAGGTTCACCCGGACCTGAGAAACGGCCAAAACGCGTACCACCTGTTCCCAATGCCCATGAAGGAATAGCGATCTGGAATACTTTTAACTTTTCTACAATTTCTTCAATATTGGAAATATCCTCAGAAACAAATTGGAATTTTCTTTGGTGAACATTCAGGTTTTCCTGATTATGCTGTTCAATTTGATATCCTTCTATTTTCATTAGTTATCAGTTATTAGTTGGTTCGTTGTTAGAAGCCTCACCCCCAACCCCTCTCCGAAAGAGAGGGGAGCAGGACTGTGCTATTTACAATATTACAAGTCTTAAATTGAAAGTTTCACCTCCAAAAAGTACTATCTTTTGTAAAACTGAGTTCCAATTCTCAACACTTCGGTCCTCGGTCTTCGGACTTATTACTATTACTTATTACTTACCTAACAAATGCCATTGCAACACCACCGTCAACGTTTAACACGTTTCCAGTAGATTTGTTCAATAAACCTCCGGTGAATGCAAAACAAGCGTTAGCGATATCGTCTGGCAAAATAATTTCGTTTAACAAAGTGCGTTTAGCATAATATGCAGGAAGTTCAGCTACCGTAATTCCGTAAGCCTTGGCTCTTCCTTCTGCCCATCCACCTGCCCATATATTACTGTCAGAAATCACGGCATCCGGGTTTACTACGTTAACGCGAATATGATCTGCACCTAATTCCGCAGCATTCAATCGGCTTAAATGTAACTGAGCTGATTTAGCACTTCCGTAACCTGCATTATTTGGTCCGCTTACTAAAGCATTTTTACTTACAATGTTGATAATATCACCGCCAATGGCTTGTTTTTTCAATACTTTTACCGCTCCCTGAGTTACGAAGAACTGACCTTTTACCAATACATCATATAAGATATCCCAATCTTTTTCTGTATGGTCTTCGATAGATTTAGAGATTGATAAACCAGCATTATTTACAATAATATCTACACCACCGAAAGCTAGTGCAGCCTGCGCAAATGCCTCTTCAATCTGATCTTCCTTAGTTACATCCAAAATAGCTGTAGCATAAGAATCACGTCCAAATTCTTTTCTGAACTCTTCACCGGCACTTTCTAAACGCTCGGCATTCATATCATTCAAAACAACTACCGCGCCCTCTTTAACGAATTTCTTGGCAATAGCTTTACCTATACCGCCAGCACTACCTGTTATTAGAGCAATTTTTCCTGATAGTGCCTTTGGTTTAGGCATACGTTGCAATTTGGCTTCTTCCAATAGCCAATATTCAATATCAAATGCTTCCTGGCGAGGTAATGAAGTATATTCCGAAATGGCTTCTGCCCCTTTCATTACGTTAATTGCATTGGTATAAAACTCTGCCGCTACCCTTGCAGTTTGTTTGTCTTTAGAGAAAGCAAACATTCCAACTCCCGGATAAAGAATAATTACCGGATTGGCGTCACGAACAGCCGGGCTGTTATCGTGTTTACAAGTGTTATAGTAATCTGTATACATTTGACGGTAAGCTTCAAATGCCGGCGCTAATTTTTCTTTGATAGCTGCAACATCCGAAAGGTCTTCGTCTTTTGTTAAATCTAAAACCAGAGGAGAAATTTTTGTTCTTAAGAAATGATCCGGACAACTTGTTCCCAGCGGAGCTAATCGCTCTAAATCATTGGAGTTAATAAATTCCAATACTCTTGCATCATCTGTGAAATGACCTATCATATGTTTTTCACTTGAACAAAAGCCTCTTAAAACAGGAGCAATTTTAGCCGCTTGTTTTTTTCTGTCTTCTGCAGAAAGGCTTTCTACTTTTTGTCCTCCGAATACAGGTCCTTTTTTTCCATAATTAGCTTCCAGGTACTCAGCACATTTCTCAATGACTTCTAAGGTGTTTACATAACTTTCGTAAGCTGTATCTCCCCAGGTAAACAAACCGTGAGAACCCAACATAATTCCTCTGATTCCCGGATTCTCATCCAGACATTGTTTCAGTTGTAAACCCAGATCGAAACCTGGTCTTTGCCATTCTACCCAACCTATTGTCCCACCAAATAATTCCTGGGTGATTTTCTTTCCATCTTTTGCTGCTGCAATTGCAATCGCTGCATCCGGATGCAGGTGATCTATATGTTTAAATGGTAAAAATCCGTGTAAAGGTGTATCTATTGAAGGTGCTTTAGAAGCTAAATCATAAATGCAGTGATTGAACAGTTCGACCATTTCATCTTCATGCTCGATTCCTCGGTAAACGTTTTTAAGACTTCTTAGTCTGTCTACATAAAGTGCGGCTAAACCACTTTTTGTTAAAGTACCTATATCACCACCAGAACCTTTAATCCACATGATTTCGGTTTCCTGACCAGTCAATGGATCTTTAGCCATTGCTTTACAAGATGTATTTCCTCCACCGTAGTTTGTCAATCTTAAATCCGCACCCAATAAGTTTGAGCGATAAATCAATAATGCTACTTCGTCACCTGCTAATTTAGCAGCTTCTGCTTCGTCCCATAAGTAGCTTACGTGTTTAAAACTTGTTGCTTTAACCGACATTATAATAAATATTTACTTGTTTTTATTTAATTGAGTTTCCGTATCCCACAATAAATACAGAAAGCAATAAAATCACCAGTCCTATCAACAATGTTATGATAGTCGATTTTTTTACTCCTTTCCATTCCTTTAATATCAAGCCCCATGTATTCGCAATAAGTATAATGAACACCATGTGGAGAATCCAGGAGCTCGCGCCATTGCCCAGCTTACTTTCTGCCATTCCGTAAAAAAAGAACTGCAAAAACCAGGTAGTACCAGCCAGTGCACAGAAGATATAGTTTTTTAGTAATGGAGTTTTTGAATTGGTATAATCTCCAAAAGTTTTGTTTTTAGAGTTGAGGTACAAACACCATAGTAAATTAGTTGTTAATCCTCCCAATAAGATGATAACATAAGTTACATTATTCTGGTATAAAAACTCACCCTGCCCCGGATTTAAAGCTTTCCAGGCTTCATTTGCTTCGTGAGCCATATCTTTTCCGGCATCAATACCAAAAGCAAAACAAGCGCTAAGAACACCTGAAATAATGGAAACTGTTAAGCCTAACCCTACTTTATATTCTGTGTTTTCATTTCCACTGCCCTTTTCTTTTAGATCATTTTCTTTCATCACACCTGCCTTACCACAGATAATGATACCTATAACAGATATTACAATTCCGATAAGTACCATTTGTCCCCAAGGACTGTGTAACAGATCAGAAAATGAATCTTTTCCGGCAGACGGATTAATATCATAATAAATTGAAGGAATTAATGCTCCAAATACAGAGCATAGCCCTAAAATAATAGAGCTTCCCAATGCGACGCCAAGGTATCTCACCCCCAAACCGTATGTGAGACCACCTATTCCCCATAAGACTCCAAAGAAATAAGTTAACCAAAGGATATTTCCATTGGTATGTTTAATAATATCTACATAGCCCGGAATGGTTAAATACGCAGCCAAAGGAGGAACGATTAACCATGAAAACAAACCTCCAACTATCCAATAACTTTCCCAGGACCATCCCTTTACTTTCTTATAAGGGATATAGAAGCTTCCCGATGCGAAACCTCCAATAAAGTGAAAAATAATTCCGAGTATCGTTTGCATTTATGATTATAATTTAAGTTAAGCTAATTTAGATAGTTAACTTTATACTTCTGTCATGCACTGTTATGCCACAAGGTAATTTAGAAGATTGATGTAGAACTGTATTCAGGAAATTGGCAGTAATACTACTAAAAGGCTTATGTGGATGCTTTCAGTGCACCATACAAGTTTTAAAAAGCCTGTTTATGATATTGCGAAATAAGTTTACATACGCTTCCCAATAACTTCTCGATTTTTATAGGTCGAAATGACGAAATTATGAGTGTTTTTTCCTTAACCCGACGTTTATACAAACTCACTTAGGGACCAGACAGGCTGAGTTTATGTGAACTTTATTTTGTAAGGCAGAGCGGAGTCGAAGCGTCTTTAGTCCTACTCAGGAACATATTTCTACTCCGTTCAACGTAACAGCAGAACCTTTCAGACACAGTTATTAAATTTTAGTAAAACACCTGTGTTTTTCTTGACTGACATTAAATGCAAGAACCTTAGCAACAAGGCGGCTTTATTTTCATAAAGACGGGCGCAGGTTCACTTTAAAAGGTACTGCAATATGTTTTAGTTCCTGGCTTTTTATCATTTCGGCAACCATGGCACCCATGGCTTTAAAATCTGTCGAAACAGTGGTTATCCCATTTAATATAACCCTTTTAAGGGGGGTTTCATTATAAGAAATGAGCCCGATATCTTCACCAACTTTGAGATTCTTAGAAAGGGTTCGTTCTATAATGGATACCAAATCGTCCTCCATCAGACTTATAAACACTTCACCTTTATTAATCGGTTCTTCGTTCAGATCTTTTACCACTTTATAATTGAAAGCATATTGCTGACAAAATCTTCTAAAACCGTTTACTATCTCTTTTGGAAAATAGCTTTTTTCGGGAATAATTATTTTTAGCGTATCATAACGCCCTAATCGCTCTTTTACTTTGTCCAGAGCTGAATAAATATCTTTTTCGAAGTCTTCATAGATTGCGCCATAAACACCGTCTATTTTATTCAGTTTCTTATCTAAAAGAATCAGTTTCTCTTTTGGAATAGTGTTAATGATCTCATGTGCATTTTCTCCTCCTTCTACAAAATGAGGAATAATTACATAATGAGAATAGTCATTATTCTTGTCTTTGATCAGTTTTTTGAAAAGCGAATAATCATTGTTATATATATAAAAATCTATAGTCGCATCTTCGCCTAAAGAGGCAACCAAAGAATCGTATATTATTTTTTTATGTGCAGAGAGTTTATTGAACAATAAAAAGATTTTTATTTTCTTTTTAAAGTTAACGTTGGAAACATAATACCCTTTACCTGGAACGGAAACTATAACGCCCATCTTTTTAAGATAGCGGTAACCTTTTTCTGCTGTATCCCTTGATATTTCGAGCAAATAGCTTAACTCATTTATTGAAGGGAGCAAATCATCTTTGGTTATTTTACCATCTTCAATAGCTGCAATTATAGAATAGCTTAATTGTAAATATTTCGGCGTAGCTGAATATTCATCTATAAAAATAAAGTTCAAAAAATCAGATGCTTTCATTGTAACAGTGACTCCCTAACCAGCAGGTTAATTTATAACAAAAAAACGGCTTTAATAAATTAAAGCCGTTTTTTTCAAATTTCATCCGGTTAAAACTTTTCAAACTCGCCTTTCACTGTTTTATCTATTTTATCCAGATCAACTGTCTCCCCATTAATCTTTACATTCTCGAAAACCATATTCTTAGTATGGTTTGCCTGTACAGGAATTTTAACACCGTTAATGGTAGAGTTAATTACTTTTAGATTTTCTACCGGAGATTTTTCATAAGCATTAATCAGAACACCAAATTTGCCGCCCTGCTTTATGTTCAGGTTTTCTACTACAATGTTTCTGATGGTCGGCAGAAAGTCCCCCGGTTTTTCGTAGAACATATCGCAAAGAATAGCAGCTTCTTTATAAGTACCTACTTCTACATTTCTCATATAAACATTTTCAATGACGCCACCTCTTAATGAGCTGGTTTTTAATCTCAATATTCTATCCAGATTTGGGCTATCCATTTTAAGGTTCTGTGCGAAGATATTCCTCGCTCCTCCAGAAATTTCACTGCCAATTACAACGCCACCGTGTCCGTCTTTCATCTCACAGTTTTCAATAATATGGTTTTCTGCTGGTCTGGCAATGTTTCTTCCGTCTTCATTTCTTCCGGACTTGATCGCAATACAATCATCCCCCGTATCGAAATAGCACCCTGTAATTAAAACATTTTTACAGGATTCCGGATCACAACCATCATTATTTGGACCATGAGTAACCACTTTAACATCTCTCACGGTTACATTTTCGCATAAAACCGGATTAATATTCCAAAATGGTGCATTAATGATTTTTACATCGGCAATCAGAATATTTTTAGATAAATAAGGCTGGATAAAAGAAGGTCTTAAATAGCTTCCATCTCCATGAATTCTGTCTTTTGCAGGCACCAAATCTTTAACCTGTTGAGTTAATTTCTTTACTGCAACAAGCTGGTTTGGTATTCCTTCTTTCCAGCCATATTCCTTTTTGGCTTTCCACGGCCACCAATATTCATTATTGGCATTTCCATCTAAAATACCATTACCGGTAATGGCTATATTTTCCTGTTCATATGCATAAATTAAAGGAGAATAGTTCATACATTCCATTCCCTCCCATCGTGTAAATACCAGAGGTTTATAATCGTCTACATCTCTGCTAAAAACTATTTTAGCTCCGTCTTCCAAATGCAGGTTTACATTACTTTTTAAATGTATCGGACCTGTCAGGAAAGTCCCTTTAGGAACAATTACTCTTCCCCCCCCCTTTGTATGGCAGGCTTCAATAGCTTTCTTAAAAGCTTCGGTACTTTTTACATTACTATCTAAACCAGCCCCATAATCGGTAATTTTATAATCAACTTTTTTAAAGGTTGGAACCACAATAAGGTTTCTAATACTATCCGCTGTTTTCCATACCCCAGATTCGGCGGAAGATTCCTTTACATTGGCAGTACAGGATATGAACAAACCTCCTAACAATAAAGCTGCGATTCTATTTAATAGTTTTTGCATAATATGAATGTTGTATTGATTTAGCTTAAAAATCCATCGTAAAAAATGACGCAATATAATAAATGTATCTTTAACATTTATACAACTTATTGATTTTAAAGAAGAAGAGATCAAATCTGGTATTTAATCATTTATCATATTAAACCATCGAACAAATCTTTCGTCTTAACTAGCAATTTAAGGCCCTTATTATTCTGATTTTGAAAAAAATAGCACTATTTTTTATATTTATAAGCCTTGTTAGCAAGGCTTTTTCCCAAAAAACAATTACAGGTACTGTTATAGACAGTACGAAACAAAGTATCATTGGTGCTCTGGTAAAAATCACCTCGCCCTTAGATACCCTTGCTACAAGTACGAATGCAGAAGGCGCTTTTACATTCCGTAATATTAAATCATCCAGTTTCCATATCCAGATAAATAGTTTGGGATATCAGAGCTTTTCCCGTTCTTATAAAATAGACGAGAAACAGGCAAACTTTAACCTGGAAAACATTACGCTAAAAACCCAGACAAATATGCTGGATGTTGTTGTAGTTGATGGCACTCCTACCATTGCCTATAAAACGGATACCATAGAATATCGGGCAGACGCCTATAATATGAAGGAAAACGCGACGGTAGAAGATCTAGTAAAAAAGATGGAAGGTATGGAAGTAGATAAGGAAGGTGCGCTTACCGTACAGGGAGAAGCTGTCACCAAGGCCAGAATTAACGGAAAAGATTATTTTGGAGGTGATGTAGCCGCTGCCTTAAAAGATTTACCTTCGGATATAGTAGACAAAATCCAGATTGTAGACGACTACGGTGACGAAGCCAGGAGGACGGGAGTTAAAGATGGCGATCCGCAACGAGTATTAAACATCGTAACAAAAAGTAATAAAAGAGTTGGTAATAGGGGCAGATTTGAAGCTGGCACAGGTAGTGACGACAGGTATCAACTCACGGCAAATGGCAATCGATTTAATGGAAACCAGCAAATTGGTATCAGAACTACCTTCAACAATACGGTAACAGGTATAGCTAATTCGGATGGAGATTCTGGCGGTGGCGGAAGAGGAGGCAATAGAGGTTCTGGCGGTGGCCAGGGAGGTCAAGGTGGCCAGGGAGGTGGAAATGGTAGTGGCTCTGCGGGAACCAGACAACTGGGAAGATTTGGGATCAACTATAATGATAATCTCTCTAAAAAAGTAAGTCTGCAAAGCAGCTATAATTACAACGGAAGTAATGCCAACAGCCGTAACGAATCCTCTTTCACAGAATATAATAGCATTGGAACGCTATATGGGGACAGAACCGGAGACAACCAAAATAAATCTTACGGACATTCTTTTTCTGCTAAACTGGAATATGAGATTGACAGCTCGAATTGGTTAATTATAAGTCCCAGTTTAAATTTCAGAAGAAACTCTTCGGAAAATACATCTTCGTTATATCAAACAGGAGCATATAAACAGGATCAAATAAATAAAAGTAACAGTAATGGACGAACTCCTAACTATGGCATAACATTGAATTATGGGCATAAATTCAATAAAAAAGGGACTACTGCATCTATACAGTTAAGCGCCAATAATTCGGAGAGTAATTCTGATAGAGACGCTTTGAATAACATACTCTATTACGACACTGTTACTACGGCACTGCTAAAGGATTCATTATTACACCGTTTAATTGCCAATAGAAATTTATCGGAAAGCTATAGAGGGAGCTTAACTTTTAGTCATCCTATAACGCAAAAGTCCCGTATTGAATTTAACGGACAAATGAACTACCGAGGTTACGACAATAGTCAGGTTACAAACGTTATAGATCCATTTGGAATTTCTAATACCGTAGACTCCCTAAGTAAAATTTTTAATTATTCATTTACTGAATCCCGACTCTCGCTAAACTATAAATATACACAAAACAAATACAACTTCTCTATTGGTATTTCCGGAGTGCCAAGTGTTTTAAGCGGATATTCTGAATCCCGCGGGAACTCCACTCACCGCTCCAGTTTCAACATTATCCCTATAGCCAGGTTTGAATATAAATGGACCAGACAAAAAAAGTTTTCTATCAACTATACAGGAAATCCTACAGAACCAACTTTTGACCAGATTCAGGACGTTCCAGATGTAAGTAATCCACAGAATGCAATTGTTGGTAACCCCGACTTAAAAGCAGCTTTCAGACATAGTATACAAGCTAACTTCAACAATTATGTTTCTCAAACCAAATTAAACTACTATGCCGGGTTAAATGCAACTTTTAATGAAAACCAGGTGGTAAGAAATGTAGTTTTTATATCTGATGAATATGGTGGTAAAAAGCGTGAAACCCATTTTATTAATGCCAACGGGAATTATAGCTATCGTGGAAACTATGGAATTTCTAAACGTTTTGGTGAAAACAAATACAACATCAGCTATAATGGTACAACCAGTTTCAATCGAACCCTTTCTATGAGTGATAGTAGGGAAAATATCGGAAAAAACTGGAATTTTAATCAAAGGCTTAATTTACAAATAGATCCCAACGATTGGCTGGAAGTGAATCCCAATATTAGGTATAACTATACACAAGGTGATTTTTCATTGAATGATCAGTCCGACAGTAAAGTTCACAACTGGGCCTTAAGTCTTAGCAGCAAGGTATATTTCATTAAAACTCTATACCTGAATTACGATATGGCAAAAAACTTCGTGAAAGGTATTGATGCTAACATTACCAGCAACCCATTCATTATTAATGCTTCTCTTACTAAAGAGTTTTTCAAAAAAAGGGCTGGGTCTGTCAGTTTAAGAGCATATGACCTGTTAAACCAAAACAACTTTATTAACAGGCAGATAACGGCAGACGGTTCTATTATCGACACCAAATCGAATGCTTTAAGCAGATATTTTATACTTTCCTTTACCTGGACTCCGCAAAAATGGACAGGCGGCAAAAGAAATCCGGGACAAAATATTCAAAGAAGAGGTGATGGAAGTTATTTTGAAAGGTAGAGCCATATCATTAACAAAACACAACACAAACGTTTGACTAAGCATTTAAATTAATTATTTAGTATATTCGTTTATATGAGCAGGAAACCTATTACTATAAAAGAGATTGCTAAAAAGCTCAATATTTCTGTATCCAGTGTCTCCAGAGCTTTACATGATCATCCAAGTATTGGTTTATCTACCAGAATTAAAGTAAAAAAAATGGCAGAACAATTGGGATACACGCCCAATCTGGCCGCCATATCCTTTCAGAAAGGAAAAACCAATACCATTGGTGTAATTGTGCCGGAGCTATCAGAAGCTTTCTTCGCAACCGCTATCAGTGCTATAGAGAATGTAGCCAATCAAAGAAATTACACTGTGCTTTTTGCCCAATCGCATGATGATGAACAAAAAGAAAAACAGCTGGTAGAAAAGATGCTTAATCATCGTGTAGATGGTCTGTTAGTTTCTGTAGCCAAAAACACCTCTGATTTTTCACATATAGAAGTTTTTAAAAAAAATAAAATCCCCCTGGTTTTTTTTGATTGTATCCCTCCTATAAAAGACATTCATTATGTGGTTTGCAATATGGAAACCGGCACTTTAGAAGCTGTTAACTATCTTTTAAAGCAGGGACACCGAAGTATTGGTCTGATTAACGGTCCATCGGCTTTGTATGCCAGTAAAGAGCGAAAAGAAGGTTATATAAAAGCCTTTACCAAAAACCGACTCAAATACGACCCCACACTGGTTACAGATTGTGATTTATCTGAAAAAAGCACTGAGGAAGCACTGGAACTGTTGCTCAGCAATAAAAGACGTCCTACAGCTATTGTAACATTTAACGACTATATAGCGCTTTATGCAATCAATCACGCAAAAAAATTAGGTCTTGATATTGCTAAAGACATAGAATTTGTAAGTTATTCTAACCTTCCCCTGTTTAAGTTTATGGATTTTGGCCCCAAAGCTTCTGTAGAACAATTCCCTTACAGACAGGGAGAAAAATCTGCCGAGATTTTACTTGATCTTATCCATCAACATGAACACAGTACAGAAGACGGTAATGCTTATTATAAAGTTTTTATTGAATCCCAGTTGATTGAGAAAGCTTAGTGTGGTCCATAGTCTATGGTCCATGGTCTATGGTCTTGATACTAAATACTAGCTACTTGATACTCAATAACACAAATCAATCAAACGTTTGCGTGAATGGTTAAATGCCGCATTGAGTATATTTGGATTACAAGTTTTTTCATTCAACTTATTAAATAAATGCTTGCAGAGATATTAAATCAATTTGGACTTATAGAAGATAAATGCACTATAAAAAGTTTTGGATCGGGATTAATCAACCATACCTGGTTGATAGATACCGGAGAAAAAAAATATATTTTGCAGAAGATCAACCACCATGTATTTACCGAACCGGAAATCATAGATAAGAATATCAATAGCATCAAATTATTTCTTAATAAATTCTATCCTAATTATCTTTTCATCTCTTCTATCCCCTCTTTAAATGGAGAAACATTAATAAAGCATAATGACGGATATTACAGATTGACAGAGTTTGTAGAAGGTTCTGTTACCATAACAACGGTTGATTCGGAAGAAGAAGCTTACGAAGCTGCTAAACAATTCGGTAAATTCTCTTATCTGCTGGCCGATTTCAACCTGCAAAACTTAGGAGTCCCACTAAAAGATTTTCATAACTTATCTTTGAGATATCAGCAATTTGAAAATGCGGTAAACAATGGAAATGCCGAACGAATAGCCGAAACTAAAGTGGCTATAGAAGAACTTTATGCACTAAAAGATATTCTGGAAACTTACCAAACAATAGTAACAGACAGTTCGATCCCTCTGCGGGTAATCCATCATGACACTAAAATCAGCAACGTCTTATTCAACGAATTTAGAAAAGGTATTTGTGTAATTGATTTAGATACGGTAATGCCGGGTTATTTCATTAGCGATGTAGGCGATATGATGCGAACTTATTTGTCTCCCGCTAACGAAGAAGAGCAGGACATTAGCAAAGTAAGCGTACGTCGGGAGATGTTTAAAGCTATATATGATGGCTATATGAGCGAAATGTCCGGCATACTCACGGCTAAAGAAAAAGATTTGTTCATCTATTCGGGTAAGTTTATTATTTACATGCAGGCGCTGAGGTTCCTTACGGATTATCTGAATAATGATATCTATTATGGCGCCTCATATCCCAAACATAATCTATCAAGGGCTTTAAACCAGATTAAACTTTTAAAAGAGTATATAACTGCCGAAACTGATTTCAGAAAAATAATAGCTTAATTATTTAGAGGGTGGCTATTTCAATAACCTCCTGCTAAAAGCCGGATGAGGGGAAGTATGTGAAATTTTAAGAAATTTAACAAACCAATATTTCTTATAAACAATATCTGTAATACCTACCATACCTTTTTCCTACTTTGATAGTTATGAGATTTTCGGTATACTGATTCGGGGCTTTCCGTGGAGCTACCTGAACGAAGGTGGGATTATACCCGAAGTAATATGGTAGATAAGAGCTGGGAATGTTATAGATATGGTGGATTTAATGTGGACTTTACGTGGACTAAAGGTGGATTTGATGTGGGGTTATAAATTGAGACCAGCAGGATTAGGCATTTTTTTACGTTTTAAGAGTTACTAATTTACAAAAAATGCCGATAAGGTTGGATTATTTTCATATTCAGGCAGATACGGTAATACTGTTGGGTATTGCTACAGCAAAAAACACTTAGTCTGTCGCTGTATTTGAAAAACAGCTAAAACAGCAATATTTTGTTCGGAAAGGCCTAACTTGGGAATAGTGGCAAAAGCCGAAGAAGCAGGCACCCGAAGTTTATTCGAATGCCCTTTTTAGCTTAAAATTTTAATATTTTGCCGGTTTTGCCCCTCTTATCTCCTCTGATTTGGATAAAATATGAGCCTGCAGGGTAATTATATAAAAAGACGGTTTTTTGCTTTTCTGAGATACCAATAGGAAGTGTCTCTAATATTCTGCCGTTTACATCAGATACAAACAATTGCCTGTATATCCCCGCTTCAAAACTTACATTGACTTCATTTATTGTTGGATTAGGGTATAGTCGAAAATCAGACGCAGGAAGTCCGAAATTTAGCATTTTAGTATCCAGTTCAGTTGTCTTATCATTTAAATCTACCTGTACCAATTTATAATAATTATTACCCGATAAAGGCGTTCCATCAAAATAGACATAATTTCTATTCTCCGAAGAATTACCTTCGCCCGGGACTGTACCAATCTGTGTAAACTCTTTATCATCTCCAGCTCGATAAAGTATAAACTCTTTATTATTTTGCTCGCCTGCAGTTATCCATTCTAATTTCGACTTATTGTTTTCGACTTTCGCGGTAAATGAAAGTAAGGAAACAGATAGCGTTTTTTCTGTAATTGTTAATGTAAGCGAAATCGTTCCGGAATTGTAGTTTTTCGTTGAAGCCTGAGTAGCTGTAATAGTAGTAACTCCTACTCCATTAATACTTACAGTATTATCAATAATAGTTGCTACATCCGGACTACTGCTGTTATAACTGAATATGCCAATACTGTTACTTATTGGTGCGCTTAATGTAAAGCTATCGTCTCCATAAGTTTTGGTGATATTAGCAAAGCCGGAAAGTACCGGGTTGGCTTTGTTTACCGTTAAAGTCAAATATATACTCCCCGATTTGTAGTTTGCTGTTTCTGCCTGTGTGGCGATAATAGTCGCTGTTCCTGCGCCTTTAATACTTACCATGCTGTCACTGATAGTTATGACATCGTCATCACTGCTTACATAACTGAATGTACCATCACTATTACTACCCGGTGCGGTTAATGTAAAACTATCGTCGCTATAAGTCTTACTGATATTTGCAAAATCCAAGAGCATCGGATTAGCCTTTCCTACCGTTAAAGTCAGATCGATACTTCCCGAATTATAATTGGCGGTAGCTGCCTGTGTTGCGGTAATTGTCGCCGTTCCGGTTCCAACTATACTTACGGCACCGCCAGCGACCGTTGCCACATTTTCATCACTACTCGTATAACTGAATATGCCGTCACTGGTACTTATTGGTGCGCTTAATGTAAAGTTATCATCACCATAAATCTTGTTGATATTTGCAAAACCAGAGAGCACCGGATTAGCCTTTTCTACCGTTAAAGTCAGATCTATATTTCCCGAATTATAATTAGCGGCAGCTGCCTGTGTTGCGGTAATTGTCACCGTTCCGGTTCCAACTATACTTACCGTACTGCCAGCGACCGTTGCCACATTTTCATCACTACTCGTATAACTGAATATACCGTCACTGGTACTTATTGGAGCGATTAACATAAAGTTATCATCGCCATAAATCTTGTTGATATCGGTAAAATCAGAGAACACCGGATTGGCTTTTTCGACCGTTAAAGTCAGATCGATACTTCCCGAATTGTAATTGGCGGTAGCTGCCTGTGTTGCGGTAATTGTCGCCGTTCCGGTTCCAACTATACTTACCGTACTGCCAGCGACCGTTGCCACATTTTCATCACTGCTCATATAACTGAATGTGCCGTCGCTATTACTTGTTGGAGCGGTTAATGTAAAACTGCCATCACCATAAATCTTGTTGATATTTGCAAAATCCGAGAGCACCGGATTGGCTTTTTCGACCGTTAAAGTCAGATCGATACTTCCCGAATTATAATTGGCGGTAGCAGCCTGGGTTGCGGTAATAGTGGCCGTTCCGGTTCCAACTATACTTACGGTACCGCCAGCGACCGTTGCTACATTTTCATCACTGCTACTATAACTGAATATGCCGTCACTGGTACTTATTGGTGCGCTTAATGTAAAGCTATCGTCACCATAAGTCCTATTAATATCGGTAAAACCAGAGAACACCGGATTGGCTTTTCCGACCGTTAAAGTCAAATCTATACTTCCCGAATTGTAATTCGCGGTAGAGGCCTGGGTCGCGGTAATGGTTGCCGTACCTGTACCAACAATGGTTATTTTATTATCGGCGGTTATTACCGCTACATCTTCATTTCTGCTCGCATACGTGAAAGCGCCATTGCTGGTACTGGTAATCTCGGGTACAAAATTGGCATCGCCGTAGGTTTTGGTAATATCATCAGCATTAGAAAATAACGGGTCGGCTTTGTTGACTATTATGGTTGTTAATGCCGTGGTAACTGCGTTGTGTTTAGGTGTCCCGGCCTGTGTTACGATAATGGTTGTCTCCCCCGAACCTGCAATGGTAACGGCATTTCCGTTAATGGTGGCCACATTCTCTTTACTACTGAAATAGGAAAATGTTCCGCTACTGGTACTAATGGGCACATTCAGTATAAAGCCGGCATCGCCATAAGTTTTGATAATAGCGTCATATTCCGATATAACAGGATTAGTTCTGGTATAAGCTATAGTATTACCACTTTGCACCTCATAAGCGCCTATATCTACCGTAGTGTTACGTATGCGGGCATTACCTGCTAAATCAAAGGGTTCAGTAACATACGAATTATTTCCCTTGTTAATCAATGGACTTCCACTGGCCAAGGTGTAGTTGTCATTGCCTGCATTGGCAAACTTAGGATCGGTATTGCCGTCGATATTACCGTTTGACGTATTGGTCTCGTACTGTATCAGGCTATTACGGCTAATACACGCATACACATTATTAAGATTATCAAAATATAAGGCACCACCTGTAGGAGCACTGTTACTATAAATCACACTATTATAAAATTCAGGAGTCGAATACCCTCCGGCTGTTCGACTATCATAAGTATAAAACGCACTTCCTCTGTTTGCTTTATTCATAGCTATTACCGTATTTCTAAAAACAGGTTTGCTTAAACCTGTATTGAATCCGGCTCCTCCATTGCCAGGGCTTAAATTTTTAATTATCAACGAATTAACAAACACCGGCTTAGCAACTTCGAAATTAACCATACCACCACCACTGTAAGCGGTAGCATTTTTACAAATTACCACATTGCTGAAAGTGGGAGCAGAAGCGCTGATAAATAAACCTCCGCCATTGGATCTGTACGTATCTTCGGAGTTGACCTTGAGTGAACCGGTGTTATTATCGGCATTTCCGCCGGTAATGGTAAAACCGTCTAACAGGGCCGCTCCCACATTTCCCGTACTCACCACCACATGATAAGCGTTTTCGGTATTGTTTGCAATGGCTAATGTAGTGCCACTACCGCTAAGTACATCATCGTTGCTAAAATCGCCACTTAGTATAGATCCGGTTGTAGCAGAAGGCGCAATACGTTTGTCTTGTAAATCTCTTATATTGTTATTCGGGTCAAAACCGCCGTATATTTTCACATCTTTTACCAGCAGAAAAGTGTTATCCCGGCCTTTGTCTGTACCAAAGTTAGCTCCGTCCTGTGGGCTGTACAAGGGGTAATATGTTCCTTTACTTACCCAAATCTGTTTAATATTGGTATTGGTTTTTGCCGCTTTGAGGGCATCTGCCAACTCGCCAACCGGGTTTGTCCAACTATTTCCATTTCCAGTACTTCCTTTTTTTACATATACAATGCCACTGGCATCGGGTGTTTGCGAATAACCCATTTGATAATCATATAACACGAAACATGCAATAGCGATAAATAGAAAAATAAAGCCTTGTAGATTTTTAAACATACGCTTATGGTTTAGGTCGTCTAAATTAGCTAAAGGCCCATGCCAATTCCCCACCCGTTCGGGTAGTTTTTCATTTTATTGGAAAAATCAAGTCGGAAAACGTCTACTGCAGAACGGAAGCACCATTGGCGGTAACACAATATTGACTTACAAAATTGGGAGAGATAAATTACTGATAACTAACAGTGACGAACAATTGTTTTCAACTAACCAGCCATCTTTCTGTCTTAAACAAGTACCAGGCGTTTCATAATATTAAGGTTTAAACAAACCTATCAAAAATAAAAAAGAGAGGTAATACCTCTCTTTAAAAACAACCTGATTAAACATCTGTTAAAGTTTCGTACTGAGAAACCAAACCAAGAAAGTACAAAACAATAACCTATGTTCAGGCTGCTATAAATTTCGGAAATTTATTTCAGGATTTCCTTAATATCGCTAATAACTTTTTCTGCCAGCTCGTTTGCTTGTTGTTCAGAAGCCGACTCTGAATAAATTCTGATAATAGGTTCGGTATTGGATTTTCTTAAATGCACCCATTGTTTATCGAATTCTATTTTCACACCATCTATTGTATTAATCGGCTGGTCTTTATATTTCTCCTGAATTTTCAGCAATAAACCATCTATATCCATTCCTGCTTCCAGCTCAATTTTATTTTTAGAGATAAAGTATGCAGGATAAGTAGCCCTTAATTCCGAAATCGTTTTACCTGACTGAGCTAAATGAGAAAGAAATAAACCGATACCAACTAAAGCATCTCTTCCATAATGCGATTCCGGATAAATCACTCCACCATTACCTTCACCTCCAATAATGGCATTGGTCTCCTTCATTTTGTTCACTACATTTACTTCGCCAACAGCCGCAGCCTGATAAGCTTGCCCTGCTTCTTCAGTAACATCACGAAGTGCTCTGGTAGAAGATAAATTAGAAACGGTATTTCCCGGTGTGTTTTTTAGCACATAGTCAGCAACAGCCACCAAAGTATATTCTTCACCAAACATAGAACCATCTTCATTTACAAAACATAAACGGTCAACATCCGGATCTACGACAATCCCCAAATCGGCTTTGTTCTCTCTAACTACCTTAGAAATTTCGGTTAAATGCTCTGGAAGCGGTTCAGGATTATGAGGAAAATGACCATTAGGCTCACAATACAATTCGTAAACGGTTTCTACGCCTAAAGCTTTAAGCAAAGCCGGAACAAAAATTCCACCGGTAGAATTTACCGCATCTATCGCTACTTTAAATTTCGCGGCTTTAATGGCTTCAACATTCACTAATGGCAAAGCCAGTACTTTATCTATATGTTTTTGAAGGTATGAATCGTCATAAGTCACTTTACCCAAACTATCTACATCTGCAAAGGATAGATCTGAATCTTCTGCCAAAGCCAATACCTCCTTGCCATCCTGATCGCTAATAAATTCGCCGCGGCTATTCAGCAATTTCAATGCATTCCATTGTTTTGGATTATGGCTGGCTGTAAGAATAATACCACCTGCAGCTTTCTCATCAGGAACGGCAACTTCTACCGTTGGGGTAGTAGAAAGACCTAAATCCACCACATCTATTCCAATACTTTGCAGAGTCCCCACCACTAAATTACGCACCATTTCTCCCGAAATACGAGCATCTCTTCCAACAATTATTTTATTGTTTCCTGTTTTTTCTAAAATCCATTTACCGTAAGCAGCGGTAAATTTTATAATATCTACCGGAGTAAGGGCATCTCCTGCCTTTCCTCCTATTGTTCCCCTAATTCCAGAGATAGACTTAATTAATGTCATTTTCAGATTTTTAATTTTTAACGAATATCTAAAATTTAAAAAAGAGTTGAAACTCAAATGATGAGAAACAACAGATTATTAAAGCAAAAACACTTTCTTTCCAACGCGCGTGTCCGAAAACAAATATATAAAAATAGCAGTTGTGTCCGAACACATTTAACATTTTTATTTTTTTATTGATGATGATTTACTAACTTGCGTTATCGAACACACATAAAATTGTCATGGAGAAAAAACAACCTACCCTTTTAATTCTGGCAGCTGGGATGGCGAGCAGATATGGAAGCCTGAAACAAGTTGACAGCTTCGGTCCTTCCGGAGAAACTATTATTGACTATTCTATTTATGATGCTATAAAAGCTGGATTCAAAAAGGTTTCTTTCATTGTAAAAAAAGATTTCCATCACGAATTCAAAAGAATTTTTGATGCGAAACTGGCAGGAAGAATTGAGACTGATTATGTATTTCAGGATTTTGATTTAAAAAAGTTTGGCATAGACAAAGAGATAATCAGACAGAAGCCCTGGGGTACAGGCCATGCACTCATCTCGGCAAAAGATCAGATAAACGAACCTTTTTGTATCATCAATGCCGATGACTTTTATGGTTATGAGTCTTTCGAAAAAATGTACAAATTCCTAAGCGAGAATGTGACCGACGAAAATCTGGCTTTAATGGGTTTCGAAGTGAACAATACATTATCTGATCATGGTAAAGTTTCCAGAGGTATTTTCTCGGTTTCTGAAGATGGTTATATGACCGAAATTACCGAAAGGACCAAAGTATATCGCGATAATGGAAAAATGGTATATGACGAACCGGAAGGTACTTTCCCTGTTCCCGAAAACAGCTATGCTTCTATGAATTTCTGGGGCTTTACGCCAAAGGTTTTTGAGATTGGTGTAGAATTATTTCAAAAGTTCGCAAAAGAAAATGATGAGGAAAATGGAACAAATGAGTTCTATATTCCTTCTGTTGCAGAAGAAATCATTAAATCCGGAAAGGCCAGATTTAAAGTATTGCCTACTTCTTCTACATGGTTTGGAGTGACTTATAAAGAAGATAAACCGATTGTACAGGAGAAATTGTCTGCACTTGTAAATGCAGGTGTTTATCCGGAAAATTTGTGGGGATAAGCCCAATCCAGCCCTCTGTAAGAAGAGAGGGCTGATTCTCTTATTTGAAATTCAATTTGCTATAATATAATAATACTATAATTGAACCTTCCCGATGAAATCGGACACCCAACCTGACAAGATACGTTTGAGACGATACTAAAAAAAGATCAACTTAAAACCTACCTTATTACAAAATCATGCAGATATATTTTCTTGTCTGAAGGAAAAAGTGTTTTTGGAACCCCATCTTCCCATAAAGTAGGGATAGACTGTGTTCCATTCAGCAATTGCCCCAACACATAAACTTTTTTATTATATACCTGAATAGCCTCTACCTTTACATTGGTTCCTTCTGCCAGGTTATACAACAACTGGTCGTTTTTATAGACTGAAGTGGTAAACGTCGTTGCTCCAGAATTAGCTGCATAGTAATAATCCCAACCGTCCATAGCAGTAACAACACTGGAAGTCCGTTTCCCTAAAGTATTTGAAAAAACTTTTTCTTTATTTTTCCATACAGAAAAGGCATCTGTTTCTTTATCTATACCTTCCCAGCCAATTACATATGTATCTCCGTTGATTACTTTGATGTAATCTGCCCCGGACGCATTACTTGACAGAGCTTGAACATAATTTTCGTTCCATAAAGTGGCCCGTTGTGCAAACTGCCCTGCCATATACAACTTTCCGTTATAAGGGGCAAAATAGTTGATACCAGAGAATTCTACCGCTCCATACTTTTGCTTAAATGCACCGTTTATCCAAACATATTGATAAGGAACATTCCTATCTTCGCCATTATAATTAAAAATTTCATAAACCGTACCGGCAACATACACATTCGCATCATCTGCAAATACTGCCGTTCCTTTATTGTACTCGAAAGCATCGCTCAAATGCGTTATCGTACCGTTTCTCCAGTAAACTACCCGCTTTTTGTCAGTACCATCATGTTGATAGCCGGTAACATGCACATCGTCATTATGAACGTAAATGGCAGTAGCATCAGATCTATTGTTGGGCGAAAGCTGTACAATAGAATCGCCAATACTTAGAATCGCCCTCCTGTTAGTTTCTTGATAGCTTTGATTATAGGAATACCCTACGTAATAAAATTCAGGTTCTTTAGCTCGTGTGTTATTTTTGTCTTTTTTACAGGAAATAAATATACTAAACAGAACAATTAGACATAAAGAATTATTCAGACAGTTTTTCACTCTCATTTTTGTTAATCGTATTGTTGAGCTTTTTTACAAGAAAAAACCGAGCCAATTAAGACAGATAAATATGTTTTTTCTATTGTTAATTTCTGTCGCTCTAATTTTCAATAAATTAACCATCATTCTTTTTAAAAAAATCTTATCTTTGCACCTTTCAAATTTCACATCAATGAATCACCCTGTAAAGATTAAAAACGCTTTAATTTCAGTCTTTTACAAAGACAATTTAGAACCACTTATTCTTCAACTTCAAAAGCTTGGAGTAAACATTTACTCCACTGGCGGCACGGAGACTTTTATAAAAAACTTAGGAGTTGATGTAATTCCTGTTGAAGACCTGACTTCATATCCATCGATATTGGGAGGCAGAGTAAAAACTTTACATCCTAAAGTTTTCGGTGGAATTCTAAACAGAAGGGAAAATGCGGGTGATAAAGAACAAATTGCTCAGTACGAAATCCCGGAAATTGATCTGGTTATTGTAGATCTTTATCCTTTCGAGGAAACGGTTAAATCTGGTGCAGAAGAACAAGCTATCATTGAAAAAATAGATATTGGCGGTATTTCATTAATCAGAGCTGCGGCTAAAAACCATAAAGACGTTGTTATTATTGCTTCAAAAAATGACTACGCTACTTTAAACAATATGCTGGAAGCTCAGGATGGAGTTACGTCATTAGAACAACGTAAAGCTTTCGCAAGAAATGCTTTCAATGTTTCTTCTCATTATGATACAGCTATTTTTAACTGGTTCAATCAGGGTGATGAGACTTTGAATGTATTTAAACAAAGCGAGCAAAAAGCATCTGTATTACGTTATGGAGAAAACCCTCACCAAAAGGGATTCTTCTATGGCGATCTGGATGAAATGTTCGATAAATTGAACGGGAAAGAGCTTTCTTATAATAACTTGGTAGACGTAGATGCAGCAGTAGCGTTAATCGACGAATTTACAGAACCTACGTTCGCTATTTTAAAGCACACTAACGCTTGTGGTGTTGCTTCCAGACAGCATTTATTTGATGCGTGGAATGACGCCTTAGCCTGTGACCCAATCTCTGCTTTTGGTGGCGTTATCATTTGCAATGGTGAAGTTGATGCCGAAACAGCTACAGAAATCAATAAATTATTTTTCGAAGTATTGATTGCACCTTCTTATACTAAGGAAGCAGAAGCGATTATTACCTCTAAGAAAAACAGAATCATTTTGAGGAGAAAAGCTATCGAACTTCCAAAAAGACTGTTCAAAACCTTATTAAACGGTGTTATTGAGCAAGATAAAGACAACACTTGTGAAGGTCCAGATCAAATGACTACCGTTACTACAAAACAGCCTACAGAACAAGAGCTAAAAGATCTTTTCTTCGCTAACAAAGTAGTTAAGCATACTAAATCCAATACTATCGTTTTTGCAAAAAACGACACTTTATTAGCTAGTGGTGTTGGCCAGACATCAAGAGTAGACGCACTGAAACAAGCTGTTATCAAAGCAGAAAGTTTCGGATTTGATTTAAAAGGCGCTGTAATGGCTTCTGATGCATTCTTCCCTTTCCCTGACTGCGTTGAGTTAGCTGCTGAAGCAGGTATTACTGCGGTTTTACAACCTGGTGGTTCTATTAAGGATCAGGATTCTATCGATAAGGCTAATGAAAAAGGTTTGGCAATGGTGACTACCGGCGTGAGACATTTTAAGCATTAATCAACTGATAACTGAATAATAAAAACAAAACAGGCGGTATATGTTATACCGCCTGTTTTGTTTTATTGGCTTCTGCTTACTGTAAAGATTATGTTTACCGATTTTTTATAAACCTGTACACTAGTCGATTCTGCCTCCAGATGTCTAGGAAACAAAGCACATATTAATACGGGACAGGTTCGGCAATTGTAGCCTTATTCTTCGATATTTCTTGCAGTTAGCTTCGGCTGTTGGCGAAGCTTTGTCGAAGAAACACCCCCTTTTGTCGAAGACTTGTCGAAGCGCACCCGAAGAAAACCTCTGTTTTGTCGAACAACTGTCGAAGAAAACTCAAAGAAAATTCGAAACAGCCTCAAATCTGTTTCGAACCAGAATGCCTTTTGTCTCGGAAAGGTGTCGAACATCAGAGGTAAAGTAGTTATTTATTACGAGCGATCCTCCTAACATCCTTTACTATTTGAAACTTCTACAAACTTACAACCTCTCCCATTCTACCTCCAGTAGTTATAACTCTAAATTTATAAGTCTTTTTAGCATCGTACACTATAGACTGCCCTGTCTTTTTAGATCTTAAACCAGGTTCTTCTCCATTATCCGTATAGTAAACATCAAATCCGGGATATTCTGTATTGACCAATAATTTTCCACCTTCTGCTTTTACACCAATCGCCGGTAGTCTGTAATCATAGCCGCCATTCAACACATTTAGCTTTTGTAATTCATCCTCTCCTACCTTCTTCACAAATCCCCGATAAGCGTTATCAAAGGTTGCTTTGTTAAATGTATTGGTTTTCTCCCATACCGTTTCCTTAGCCCATGCTCTTTCTGCCAAAGCCAGTAATCTTGGATAAAGCATATATTCCTGTCTATCGGCAGTAAGCATTTTTTCTGCCCAGGCTCCGGATTTAATACCTATAATATTATTTTTGCCTTTTGCAGTTAAACGTTCCTTTTTATCAAAATAGTTAGCCGCAAGTGGTTTCTCTTTACTATCCTCGGTTATGTTAAGGAAAAAATCCGTTGGCAAAAATGAATAGGACTTATACAAGTCAATAAAACCAGCCCAGGTATGTCCCGGTTCTTCAAAAGTATTTCTCCAGGCCAAATCCAGATAGAAATTATTGGCACTGGTGTATACCACTTCGTATCCTGCATTCGCCAGCCTATAAGCTAAATCCTCTTGCCCTCCACCAACAATATTGTTCCAAACATCCAGGCGGATTTTTTTAGCCGCCAGTTCAGGATTAACACGCATACCTTTTCCCTCATTTATCATTCCCATTTCTTCCCATCCAGCTAATTTCAACCCTTTAGACGCGCATAAATCGGCAACTTTAGCAATATAATAAGGCCACACCTCATAGACAGAGGTCATTTTCAAACTATCCATCAGCGTTCTTATCTTCGGCGATTTCTCCCAGGAGCCACGAGGCACTTCGTCTCCACCTAAATGGATCTGCTTAAGCTCTACACCTGCCTTTTTATACATCGCCTGCACTTCATCGATTACAGTCGAAATAAACCTATAAGTAGAAGGCATAGCCACATTCATCACATTATCATCCCAGTACTGGGCAGAACGGTAAACAGAAACATCTCCCATATCATGAAGCAGATACTTTTCAGCTTCAGCCTTGTTACCCAGTTTCATATATTTCTCGTATCGGGCCTGCATAGACTTAATAGAAGCCCTGGCGTGTCCTGGTGTTTCTATCTCGGTAACTACTTCTATATGTCTCTCTTTAGCATATTTCAGTATGTCTATGAAATCCGCTTCTGTATAATAATCTTTAGCTGACGAAGAAGCTCCTGAACCATATGAAGGCTGCAGGCTTAAACCATCTTTAAAACCGGCAGATCTTCTGCTTCCTACCTCAGTTAATTCTGGTAATGACTTAATTTCCAATCGCCAACCTTCATCATCTATCAAATGCAGATGTAATGTATTCAGTTTATACATGGCCATTACATCAATAACTTTCAGAATTGCTTTTTTATCATGAAAGTTTCTCGCAACATCTATCAGCACACCCCGATAACCAAACCTCGGACTATCCTCAATATTCACCAATGGCAAAACAACAGAAGAACCCGCTTTCCATTGGCTGGCTGTCATTAGAGATTTAATGGTTTGAACGGCATAAAATGCCCCTTTAGAATCGGAAGCTTTTATCACAATTTGGTTCCCCGAAATAGTCAATTTATAAGCTTCAGCAGCTAAACTACCATCTGTTAAAAATTTTATGGTATTCGTTGCAGCCGATTTATTGTCCAACTCCATGTTAGCATAGGTTTTAAAAAAGTCTGTTAAGACCTTTCTTTCCTGTGCAAATTGTTGAGGAGAAACAACATGGGTTCCTTTCGAAATTGTGAAGCCCTGGCCTTTTGTCAACTGAATAGACTGCGGTTCAGGGATGATTAATTGTTTCACTCCCCCCAGACTTTTTGTATTAATCACATACTGTTCTTTCAATTTCTCCTTCATTTCTGCCGGAGTAAATACACTCTTATTAATCTGATAATTAATAATCTCGTTAGCCTCCTTCGTCTTCTCGTTAAGCACATACAGTCCAGCAGGCGCATCTGTAAAATTTGGTACTAGTCCCTTAGTCACATAATTGATCTCCAGCTTACCTTTGGCCGGGATGACTAGGTTAGGATCCTTAAATCCTAAACGATACAGATCACCATTTTCATGAGTCATGCTAAACCTGTTATCTACTGAAGCCACATCTATTCTTCGCATAAAGTTGAACCAGATACTCCAATCCTTACAAACAATTGGCTTCTCTGTAGGATTGATAATAGTTATTCGGGATACAGGATTGGCTTTACTTTTACCTGTTTCTATTAAATCCCACCGAAGCTGAATTTTTTTATAAATATCATCTGCCTGCACAGTAAAAGCATAAAACAAGGAAAGAATAGCTAAAAATTTCTTAGTCATCATTAATTAATAGAGTTTATATACAATAAGACACCTAATTTTAAGTTTAGGATGTATGAATATCAAAAATTACTTTGGAAAAGCCAGCTACGTCATAGCCTGTTTTTACAAAAATAAAAATTCTATGACTGATTTTTTAACAAATCAGCAAAAAACACAATAAAGTTTAATTTTAAAACAAAATAAAAAAGCAATATTTTTACAATTTAAATATTTGACTTCTTATATTTAAGAAGATTTTTTTTTTGCACCTTTGCATCTCATAAAAGAACTAAGTTATAAATGGGCTTATTTAATTGGTTTACAAAAGAAATTGCTATTGACCTGGGTACCGCAAATACCCTCATTATACATAACGACAAGGTGGTTGTAGATGAACCGTCTATCGTTGCATTTGATAGAACAACAAACAAAATAATTGCCATTGGCCGTCAGGCGATGCAAATGGAAGGAAAGACACACGAAAACATTAAAACTGTGCGTCCGTTAAAAGATGGAGTAATTGCAAACTTCAATGCGGCAGAGCACATGATTCGTGGCATGATTAAAATGATCAACAATGGAAAAGGTTGGTTTTTTCCTTCTCTAAGAATGGTTATCTGTATTCCTTCCGGAATTACCGAGGTTGAAAAAAGAGCTGTTAAAGATTCTGCTGAAATTGCAGGAGCAAAAGAAGTATACCTTATTCACGAACCTATGGCTGCTGCGGTTGGTATTGGTATAGATGTGGAAGAACCTATGGGTAATATGATTATCGATATTGGTGGCGGTACTACAGAAATTGCTGTTATTGCTTTGTCAGGTATTGTCTGCGATCAGTCAATCAGAACTGCGGGAGATAATTTCGACTCAGATATCGTAAATTACATCCGCCGTCAGCATAACATCATGATTGGCGAAAGAACTGCTGAAAGAATTAAAATCGAAGTAGGTTCTGCTTTACCAGAATTGCAAGATCCACCTGCAGACTTCGCTGTTCAGGGTCGCGATTTAATGACCGGGGTTCCTAAACAAATTACTGTTTCTTACACAGAAATTGCACATTGTTTAGATAAATCTATTTCTAAAATTGAAGAAGCTATTTTGAAAGCGCTGGAGATTACTCCTCCAGAACTTTCTGCAGATATTTACCAGACAGGAATTTACCTGACCGGTGGTGGTGCTTTGCTAAGAGGGCTGGATAAACGTATCAGTGCTAAAACCAAATTACCTGTTCATGTGGCAGATGATCCACTTAGAGCAGTTGTAAGAGGCACAGGTATAGCCCTTAAGAACACGCAAAACTTTAAGTTTTTATTACAATAACAAAGACAACAGGAAGTAAGAAACAACATGCTAAGCCTGCTTGTTTCTTACTTCTCAAAATCCAATAAAATGCTATGCGTAATCTTTGGAGGTTTATCAGTAACTATAACGCCTTCTTCTTGTTTATCATCTTTTTTACGACCTCTATCATTTTATTGGTTCGCAACAACGATTTCCAAAGAGCCAGTTCGCTTAACTCTTCCAATCAGATTATAGGTAATATTTATAATCAGGTCAACAGCATCACTAAATATCTGCATCTGGATGTCGTAAACGATAGTTTAGCTAAGGAAAATGCGCGTCTCAGAAATATGCTTCCTTCTTCCTTCTTTAGCGATAGCCTGAAGACAAAACTGATTAAAGATACCATCCATCGCGTTCAATATCAATATATAGAAGCAGAAGTTATTAATAAAACAGTAACTTCCAGAAACAACTACCTTACTATAAATAAGGGGTCTGTTCATGGTATCAAAAAAGGAATGGGAGTTATAGGTCCTTCGGGAGTTGTTGGTATTGTGTGGAATGTATCACCTGATTTTGCTTCTATACAGTCTGTCTTGCATGAAGACACCAGAATTACCTCTTCTATAGCAGGCACACCATATTTCGGCCCTTTAATGTGGAACGGTAAAGATCCGAATATTGTTACCTTATCAGATATTCCCAACCAGCTTCACATCAAAAAGGGCATGAAAGTTATTACCTCTGGATTAGGACGTATTTTTCCTAAAGGGATAGCTGTAGGTTCTATTGTAGCATCGGGAATAAAAGGTGGCGGTAATTTTATGGACATTAATGTCAATCTGGCTACAGATTTTTATTCATTGCAGCATGTTTACGTTATAAAAAATTTTTTCGCAGAAGAGCAGGCGACCTTAGAAGCGCAAAATAAAGAAAGTATAAATGAATAGTGTATTATTTAAAAATATCTTAAGATTCATCATTCTTATATTCGCACAGGTCTTCCTGTTAAAGAATATGGTATTTTATAATCTAAATGTACCTTTTCTCTACATTCTTTTTATTCTGCTGCTCCCATTTGAAACGCCTACCTGGCTATTATTTGTCCTTTCCTTTCTTCTGGGGATTATCATAGACCTGTTTAATGATACTTTGGGACTTCATGCGGCAGCTTGTATTGTATTGGCACTGATGCGTGTTTTTTTTATCAATATTACGGTTCAGAAAGACAATTACGATAGCGATCCGGAGCCAACCCTGGGTATTATGGGATTTCGGTGGTTCTTTTTTTATACAGTTTTATTAACCCTAATCCATCATTTCTTTTTATTCAACCTGGAAGTTTTCAGGTTATCTGAAATTGGCGGAACCTTAAGCAGAGTATTTATCAGTTCCGGGCTTACAATAGTTTTGATTTTTGTAACCGAATTGGTTTTTTATAAGAAAAAACAACGGAATTAATAATAATCAGGCTCTCATTCCGTATAATACAACGCTTTTAATTATGTTTGTTAAGGTGTAATTTTGCACACCACATTTCTATAAGATGAATAGTTTTTTTGCCAGGAAATACATTATTCAGGGCATCTTTATATTAGTATCTCTGATCTTGCTTGCCCGTCTCTACTACATTCAGGTAGTGGATGATAGTTATAAACTTTCTGCCGATAATAATGTGCTCCGTAAGTTGGTTATCTATCCTGCAAGGGGAGTTATTTTAGATAGAAATGAAAAAATATTGGTTCAGAACGAACCTATATATGATTTAATGGTTATCCCGGCACAGGTTAAACCATTTGATACACTTGAATTTTGTGGGCTTATAGATATTACCAAAGAGCAATTCGATAAAAAATTCAAGAAAGCTGTCAATTATTCAAAATACAGAGCCTCCTTATTTGAAAAACAGCTATCAGCCAAGACATATGCGGCGTTTCAGGAAAAGCTATTTGAGTTTCCGGGATTTTATGTCTTAAACCGGTCGGTAAGATATTATCCTGATTCTACCGCAGCTCAGTTCCTAGGATACATTGGCGAGGTTAATGACAGGGAAATTGAAAAATCGGAAGGTTTCTACAGACAGGGCGACTACATTGGCAAATCTGGTATAGAAAAATCTTACGAGGATTTACTGCGCGGACAAAGGGGGGTTAGAAATATCATGGTTGACGTTCATAACCGGGAACAGGGCGCATTCTTTGAAGGAAAATACGACACGCTGGCGGTAGCCGGAGATAAACTGATCTCTTCGCTTGATAAAAAACTGCAAATGCTTGGCGAAAAGTTAATGGTAAACAAAATAGGATCTGTTGTTGCCATAGAGCCCGCTACAGGAGAAATTCTGGCCTTTATAAGCAGCCCAAAATACGACCCGAACATGATGGTTGGGCGCCAGAGAGGTAATAATTATATGAAATTGCTGAAAGATCCAAGCAAGCCAATGTTTATACGCCCTACACAGGCAGAATATCCCCCTGGTTCAATTTTTAAAGTAATCAATGCTTTAATAGGCCAGCAATTCGGAGCAATTACCCCAACCACCTCATTTTATTGTGGCGGCGGTTACAGATACAGTTCGCGTGGAGTAATGCGCTGTACCCACGTACACGGCAATACGAATCTTATTCGTTCTATAGAAGGATCTTGTAATACCTACTATGGCTATGTTTATAATCGCCTTATTGATAAAACAAACACGAAGCCTTCCATTGCCTACACTAAATGGAGAAATGCCGTAAATCGCTTTGGAATAGGTTCTGAGTTAGGCATTGATCTTCCTGCCGAAAGAAGCGGGTTATTACCTACTGCTGATTTTTACACTAAACGATGGGGAAGCGATAAATGGGGTTCCAGTTTTAATATCTCTCTTTCTATTGGACAAGGCGAATTAGGTATAACTCCGTTACAGATGGCTAATACCATGGCTATTGTAGCAAACAGAGGATTTTATTACAGACCACACCTTATTAAGGCAATTGGCGATAAAAAAGTCGTTAAAAAAGAATTCACAGAGAAGATAAAAGTTGGTATAGATGCTCAGCATTTCGAACCGGTAATAGAAGGCATGAGCCATGTGGTAAACTCTCCGGGTGGAACAGGTTACTATTCGAAAATCGCGGATATTGAAATGTGCGGAAAAACGGGAACCGTACAAAACCCGCATGGAGCAGACCACTCTGTCTTCGTAGCATTTGCTCCTAGAAATAATCCTAAAATAGCGATTGCTGTAGTGGTAGAAAACGCGGGATACGGATCTACCTGGTCTGCACCAATTGCAAGCTTATTGGTAGAACAGTACCTTAGAGATTCTATTTCCAGACCTAAATATTATGTAGATCGTCTTCTTAATACAAATCTATTGCCTTATCAGAAAAAGCCAGCAAAGCCACTCATTAAGAAAGACTCTGTCAGTAATCAACAACAAATAACAACTGCTCAGTTATCACCAGCAAAAAAGGAAGATGAATAGCTATACAACACATAATAAAGGATTCTTTTTTAGAGTAGATGGTTTTACTATTTTACTTTTTTTATGTCTGGTTACTATTGGTTGGTTCAATATTTACGCTTCTGTATATTCTGACGAAGTCACTTCTATCTTCGACATTAACACGAATTTCGGAAAACAGTTAATATTTATCATCATATCTGGCCTGGTTGGGCTCACTATCCTTTTATTAGACAGTAAATTCTTCATCACTTTTTCTCCGATATTTTATGGAATAACCATTCTTTTGCTCTTACTCGTTTTAATTATCGGTAGAAATGTAGCGGGTAACCAGGCCTGGATTCCAATTGGGAGTTTCAGGTTACAACCTTCTGAATTTGCAAAATGGTCTTCGAGTTTGCTATTAGCAAGATATATCAGCACCGGAAATTATAAGCTTACAGATATCAAAGTAATTGCGGTATGTGCAGCAATATTAGGTTTGCCTATGTTTCTGATCATGTTGCAGCCCGATACCGGTTCGGCAATGGTTTTTGGATCCTTAATATTGGTTCTATATCGCGAGGGGCTTTCGCCTTACTACCTTATCTGCGGTCTTATGATGATTGTCCTGTTTATAACAACGCTTTTATTCAGCAAGCTATACGTTATATTAGCTTTAATCGCTTTGACAGGATTTTTAATTTATCAATTTCAAAAAAACCGAAAGACTTTAACCATTCTGATTACAGGTTTCTTCTTATCGATTATCTTTATTTTCTGTGTCGATTTTGTTTATCAAAATGTACTTAAACCACATCAAAAAGGCCGTATAGATATTTTGCTTGGCATCACACAGGATTTAAGAGGCGCTGGTTATAACGTTAACCAATCTAAAATTGCCATTGGCTCTGGTGGATTAGAAGGAAAAGGCTTTTTACAAGGGACTCAAACGAAATTCAATTTCGTTCCCGAACAAAGTACAGATTTTATATTCTGCACAGTTGGCGAAGAATGGGGCTTTATTGGCAGCTTCGTTGTGATTACTCTTTACATTGCCTTACTTTTAAGAATTATTCATATTGCTGAAAGACAGCGCTCTTCCTTTAGTAGGATTTATGGCTATTGCGTTGCCTGTATCATCTTTTGCCATTTCTTTATCAATATAGCCATGACCATAGGATTAATGCCTGTAATAGGTATTCCATTGCCATTTTTAAGCTATGGTGGTTCTTCACTTTTAAGTTTTACCATATTATTGTTTATTTTACTGAAACTGGACTCTAACAGAATGGGGCTTAATTCCTAGTCTGGAACGTACTGACGACTTAACACATTTAGAGTAAGCATCAACTTATACACTAGCAATAAATTATATAAGCACACGACTGCGCTACTTTAATTCTTAACCCAACCATTACATGGCTGTTTGAGATGTTGAAATTGGTATCCATCCATCTTAAATAAATACTGGCTCAATAAAAATGTGTTTGATGCAAGCGTCCGCTTGTACCCTTAAACAACAAACTTTTTATCTATTAAAATTGCCTTTTTGAATCAAAAGCTTTAAATTTTAAAGCAAAAAAGCCTATACATTAAACAGGTATAGGCTTTTAAAAATTTAAAACCGTATAAACAGTAAGGCTAATTCTTAAACTTACGATTTAAGATCTCATAAAGCCTGTCAACAACAGCTTGTTTTTCGGCCCAGTTATTTTTAACCGCATAATTTTTCATCAGGAAATTATCTGCCGCTTCAAAAGAATCAAAACGGTTTAATATCTCTATAGCTTCGCTATAAGCCAGATTATATCCGTTAAATAAGTCCTTGATAAATATCATTTTATCGTTGAGGCTGATCGCTGATTTTAAATCTGCAATAGGTTTTGAAAAAGCAGATGCATTGCGCTGTGCCGACAACATTTCATTCAACGACATTTTTCTCTCCGGTTCTTCTCTTACGGGGGAAGTTACGGTTGGTTCTTGTACGGGTTTAGGTTCTTCTTGAGGCGTATTGAACAAAGACTGAACTTTAATCTCGGTTTTAGGTATTTCACTGGAAATAACAGGTTCTGGCGGGGTATCTAAAATCTCTTCTTTAAGAATTGGCTCTTCTGCTTTTGGTAATAAATCTCCGGTTTCCGGTTCAAGCACCTCATCCAATTCGGAGTAGTTTTCTTCTTCTACTTCAATAACTTCGCGTTCTACAACGATGTCTTGCGGTAAGTCCTTTTCTTCTGCCTCTTCGGTTTGCTTAAGTTTATCTATCACATCCTGCTCTTCGTTGCTAAGTTCCCTGTCAAAAACTTCCTCCAGCTCCATATCTTTCTCGTAATCGAAAATCATTTCTGTAGGTTCAGGAAAATCAAACTTAAATTTCACCGATTCTTCTTCCTTAACAGGTTCTTCTATCGCAGGTTCTGTATAAGAGACAGCAGCTTGCGTTTCGTTATTTGTAACTTCTTCGGCATATTGATTTTGAACCTGAGGCTCTGAATTTTCCGGAAGTTGAAGGGTATGCTCTCTTTCGTTTAACTTCTTGAAAATTTCTATATGATCTAACAGAAAATCGGCATTCGCAGTAAACAGCTCTAGCTCAAGAATATTCACATGCTCATTTGTACTTAAATACTGATGTTGTTCATTCAATTCCTGTAAAATATTTCCTATTTTCCTTAAGATTTCTTCTTTGTTCATCATATTAAAAATTACTTTTAGCCGCTTCTTGTTGGTAATTTCGCTATCAAAAATAACATTTAAATTCTGATATTAGTTTTTGCTAAATACAATATCGCACTGATATTTTATAAACGCAGCGGTTTTAGAATTATTTGGTTTGAAGGAAACCGGGTTTCAACTCATTTAGGAATCTCATTTTGAAAAGAAATAAAGAATTTGGTGGCAGTATAGAAGTCATTTGTGGTTCTATGTTCTCGGGAAAAACCGAAGAGCTTATCAGAAGACTTACCCGGGCTAAGATTGCCCGACTGGATGTGGAGATTTTTAAACCTAAAACTGATACTCGCTACGATGAAGCTGCTGTAGTGTCTCATAATTCAACCACTATTCCTTCTACACCTGTAGAACATTCTTCGGCTATTTTATTATATGGAAGTGAGGCACAAGTGATTGGGATAGACGAGGGTCAGTTTTTTGATGATGAGCTGCCCGACGTCTGCATCAAACTGGCGAATAAGGGAATCAGGGTTATTGTTGCCGGTCTGGATATGGATTTTACAGGCAAACCTTTCGGCCCCATTCCCACGCTAATGGCTGTCGCTGAAGATGTCACCAAAGTCCAGGCAGTATGTATGAAATGTGGCGCACCTGCATTATACAGTCTAAGACTGAACAGCAACACCAATAAAGTGCTGCTAGGAGAAAGAGAAAGCTACGAGCCACGTTGCAGGACTTGCTATAATGAGGACAAACAGCTTTATTAAACCCTTTCTGAAAAAACGAGACGGAAGTGCAAAATTTAAGAAGCTGTGTTTCATAGCCGAAACATGGTATTCTCTCCGTTTCGGAAGGGAGAAGATATTCTAAGGCAAATGAGGTGAATGCTTAACTTGATGCCTATGGGACTGCTTCGGGACTTCTTCTTTTATCGCAGGGTCCTCTGAGAGAGACCGCTGCTCGGACAAAGAAAATTGTTACTTCTGTGATGAGAAATAGCCTGTCCTAAATGCATTCGGGAGAGCACTGCTCCGATTCATAGGAGAAGTCTGCAAGTTCTTTCTGTTCAAGCAGGGTCTTTCTGCAAGAAGACCCTGCGCCAGAGCTTTGAAACAGTATTCTTTTTTAGATAAATACATCAGAAGTCCAGGCAGTATGTATGAAATGTGGCGCACCTGCATTATACAGCCTAAGGCTGAATAGCAACACCAATACAGTGCTGCTAGGAGAAAGAGAAAGCTACGAGCCACGTTGCAGGACTTGCTATAATGAGGACAAACAGCTTTATTAAACCGTTTCTTAAAAGCTAAACGAGACGGAAGTGCAAAATTTAAGAAGCTGTGTTTCATAGCCGAAACATGGTATTCTCTCCTTTTCGGAAGGGAGAAGATATTCTAAGGCAAATGAGGTGAATGCTTAACTTGATGCCTATGAGACTGCTTCGGGACTTCTTCGGAAAAATTAAGCCGTCTCCAGAATAATGTCCGAAGCGTGAGCGAAGCAAAAGCGGAACAAGTCCAATACATTAACGGAGTTTAGCGGAGTTTTACGGACTTTAGCGGAGTTTTACGGACTTTGAAAACGAATTATAGCGAGGGAAAGGGAATCTGAAATGATATTTATAACAATACCAATAAGAGACTTAAATATAAACAATTTAAATAGAGAATGAAATGAAAATACTTAAAATCTCACTTTAGTTTATTCGACTGCAATTTTGATACCTCCTATTTTTCCGTTAAAACTGGCATATCCATAATAAATGCCTGGAATGGCATTGCTCATATCTACCTCGAAACTATACCTGCCTTTAACCAAATTTCCCTGATAAACCTTTTTAAATTCTCTACCGAATAAATCGTAAACTTTGAGTGTGACAGCTGCGTCTTCGGGAAGTTCGAGATTAATGGTAGTTTTTGGATTGGTACTTTTAATAACCGGATTCGGATAGTTCTGCAAAATTGCATATTTATTAATCTGACTTTTCTGCACCCAGGTATCATAACGCTGTTGAGCGGTTTGCGAACCAAGTTTCAAATCATCTAAATTATCAGCGGCTAAAAAGGCAAAACCTACTTTTTCTGATGCCCCTTGCTTTATTTTGAAAGGTCCTGCTCCCAACACATACATGATATCTGCCCCATTCGGATAAGCATCACCTAATCCATTTTTCGCAATTCCACCAGACAGGGTTTGATATTTTTCTTCTATAGTAAAATCGCCGGTTTCCAAAAAATCCCCGGTAATCATATACGACATTGGATAATAATTCAGCTTATGGTCCGAAACTAATCTGATTCCTGCATAAACCTGGTCATTGGGTTTAGAATAGGCATAAGCCAATCTGTTTTCTTCGTTGAATTTGGTTACGTTCTTATCGCTTTCGTCAATGTCCCAATCTGTAAAAAGTCCAAGGTAGACATTGTTCAGATCTGCGTCTCCTGTATTCTTCACTTCATATTCCACCAGTACATAATCTTTTCCTTCCTCGCTCATATGCCTGTTGGTAACCTCTACATATAAAGGGTTAGGACTAGCAGCATCTGTAAACACCGACTCGGCCAAAAACACACCGGGATCGGCAGTTTTTTTCATAGCCCGCTTACTTTTTACAAAATGTTCATTGGCGTAATCATCCACACGGGCATTATTTGATACGGCATTGCTGGAATTACCAATCATTAGCGACGCTTCATAAATGAGGTTATTTCCTTTATAGGTAAAACCCTGCCCATTTTCGCTACCATACGTACTGTAACCGACACGGCCGTTACTGGTTATGGTAGTAGATAAATGGTGAGTGCTGTAATTGATATAGTCTCTATTCATCAACATGGAAAAATACTCCCTGGCAGTATAACTGCTACTGCCCGAGGTATATTCCAGATAAAAAACCGCTTCCTGATTCTCATCTATATTGCCAATGTTTACGATAAAATCTTCGGCTGTCTTTTCTTCTCCTTCAGCTATATTGCCTAAAGATTTTTTTGCATCGCTGACAGTTACCTGAGGTGTTAGTGACTTTAACTCCACAAAAGCATCTTCTACTCCCATCGCTATATTCCTAATCACGACATCCATTTTCACCGTACTTTCCTCACTCAAAGACCCGGTTTCGTCTTCTATCAAAATGGCCTGTTTCTTTAAAGCGGGACCTTCTGCAATACTGAGCGCTTTTTCGACATTCAATCTTCCTGTACCTAGTTTATTCAGGTATGCCTGATTGTCGGCAATTCCGTAAATATCATCGGCACTTTGTCTGAGAATTTCGCCTATCTGGACTCCTGAGAGCAGAGGATATTTGGCCGCCACAAGTGCTGCCGCACTGGAAACCAATGGCGCTGCCATGGATGTCCCTCCTTTTGTCCCATAACTGTTCGGGTAAGTAGTATTCCATATGGCGGTTCCCGGAGCAGCAATGCCAACATGATATCCATAACTGGAACCTATATTTCTGATGTCTGCCGAAGTCACATTGGCAACCGCCAACACCCCGTTATACGCTGCCGGATAAACCGGAACTTCTGTGCCGTCGTTACCTGCCGCTGCAACGATTAAACAACCTTTGCTAACTGCATAATCGATAATATCCTGTTCAAAATTACTTCTGCCGTTACTTCCCCATGAGCAGTTGATTATTTTTACGCCACGATCTGCCGCATACAGAATGGCCTGGTAACCATAATAAACACTTCTTTCTGCATCGTCTACACCCGCTTTCAGAATCATTAATTTTGCATTCTTTGCAATACTTGCCACACCTGCCCCATTATTTGTTACGGCAGATACCAATCCGCTTACATGCACACCATGGTCTGCACTGGAACTTTTAACATTAGGATCATTGTCGGGTTCGGCCCCCAAACTGGCTCCACCAAAATCCCATCCGTAGTAATTGTCAACATATCCATCGCCATCATTATCTATACCATCTACAGGATCATTCGTATTGAGGAAAATATTTGCAGCCAGATCCTGATGGTTTAGGTCAGATCCGGTATCGATAACCGCTACCACCACGCCATTTGCATTGTCTTGTATGTCCCAGGCTTGCGGTGCTTTTACCTGGTTTAGATATTCCTGATTTCCTTGTAGAAAGTATGGATCATCAGGGCTGGTAAATGTTTTGGCTATATAACTGGGTTCAGCATATTCTATATTTTCATCTGCTAAAAACTGGTTAATTACGTATTCTATATTCTTTTTGGATTTATAGTCGAGAATATATATTCGGTTCAGGCCTTTATCATCTATTTTAGATTGTTCTCTGTAAGACAATGTGCCCGGTGATTGAGTAATAAGCGGCTTTATTGCTGTAATCTCTACACCAGCAAGTTTGGCAGACGAAGTCAGATTTCTATCGGCTAAAGTTGCGGCAGGTAGGTTTTTATATTTTACAACAATGGTATTGGGCAGGTAGTCTCCATGAGAGATATGGGGAGGCAATTTAAAAATATGCTTTGTTGAGTCGGAAGACGTTGCAAATGATTCAACAAAAATAAAAACCAGTAAAACCAGAATGGTATAAAATTGCCTCATAGAAAAATATATTATAACAAATATAACAGACTATGAGCAACATTGTATCTAAGGGGTAAATTTTAAGCTACTTTCGATATTTTCGACCAGGCTTACGGCTTGTGTGAAAAACTGAAACTATAAAAATAGTTTTTCTTTCCTGATATATTCGATATACAATAAGAAAAGGAAAATACTTTATTGATACCTCCCGATATCCCTTTCTTTTTTCGGCAAACTGAAAAGGGTGTTGTGTTATAGAAATAATGCACTTTTCAACAGCCTCTTCAAAACGATCTCCTAATCCTAAAAAGCGCGATTCATACCATAATATAGAACTGAGATATTCTTTCTCTGCCTCTGGATGTAGAAGAACAGTGTAATCCATTAATCTTTAAGTCGAGCAACCTTAGCTTTTACTTCCTCCCATGTTGACATATTTGTTCTATCTTTTTCATAATCGACAGTCCTCTCTTCTAACATAGATAAAAATGCAGAGTCATCCCATAATTCTTCATTTTGAAGAATTTCTTTTTCTAACATGGTATAAATTGCTTCTACCTTTTTTTCGTCGGCAAAACGGATATAGTCACATAATTTCTCGCGCATAATGTGATTGTCCATAATCTCATTTATTTATTTCAAACTAAAGCTAATATACTAATAAATCCTGATAAGATTAATAAGGCCTATCAGGATTATACAACAACACTATTTTAAGCTTTCAGCTCTGCTTTATATCCTGCCTGTTCAAAAGCTTTTTCTACTGCTTCTGGCTGTACATTACCTTCAACCTGAAGTGTTTTATCCGGAGAAGTTAAATCTACATCCCATTTATCGATCCCGTTAATCGCATCTAACTTCGGTGCGACCGTTGTTACGCAGCCACTGCATTTTAAATTGGTTTTAAATTTTAATGAATCCATGATTTTAAATTTTTGCGTTTTTCAACCTTAAACTATTTAATACTACAGACACTGAACTTAGTGCCATTGCTGCTCCGGCAATCATCGGGTTTAATAAGAATCCGTTGATTGGGTAAAGTATTCCCGCAGCTAAAGGAATACCTATTACGTTATAGATAAATGCCCAAAATAGATTTTGCTTAATGGCTGACACTGTCTTTCTGGATAGCTGGATGGCTTGCGGTACTTTCCTTAAATCTGAAGATAACAACGTTATTCCTGCCGTGTCTACAGCGATATCGGAACCTTTACCCATAGCAATAGAAATATCTGCCTGGGCTAAAGCCTGGGCGTCGTTGATACCATCGCCAACCATCGCTACCTTTTTCCCCTGCCGCTGCAGTTTTTTCACAAAATCGGCTTTATCTCCGGGCATCTGTTCTGCATAGAAATGGTCTATTCCCACTTTTCTGGATACTTTCTCTGCTGTAGAATGTGTATCTCCGGTAAGCATATACACTTCTACACCTTCTTGATGCAGGTAATCTATTGCCTCTTTAGAACTTTCCTTAATTTTATCGGCGATAGCCAAAGCTGCTATCAACTTGTCAGCAGTAAAGAAGTAAATAATTGTACTTCCCAGTTCTTTCCACTCGGCAATTTGATTTTCATCAATACTTAGTCCGTATTCCTGAAGCAATTTTGCACTGCCGATATAATAATCTGTGCCATTGAAACCTGCCTTTGCCCCACGGCCAGTTAAGCTTTCAAATGCCTGAACGGTTACACCTTGTACTCCCCTGGCTTTAAGATGCTGAATAACCGCTTCGGCCAAAGGGTGTTCTGACGCTTTTTCTAAACTATACAGAATGGCTTGATTTTCTTCGGAATCGTACAGCCACAGACTATCAATCACTTCGGGTTTTCCCTCGGTAATTGTACCGGTTTTATCCAAAATAATTGCGCTGACATCTTTTGCTACCTCCAGACTGCTGGCATCTTTTATCAGGATTCCCTGCTCTGCACCTTTACCGGTTCCCACCATAATGGCAGTTGGTGTAGCCAATCCTAAGGCACAGGGACAGGCAATGACTAAAACAGTTACCATAGATAACAAAGCATAAGTTATGGCATTATCTACGCCGGAGATATACCATGCAACGAAACTGATCAGCGAGATTAATATCACTACCGGGACGAAAATACCTGCAATTTTATCGACCAATTTCTGAACCGGTGCTTTAGATCCCTGTGCTTCCTGTACCAATTTTAAAATTTGGGAAAGCAAGGTCTTATCTCCTACCTGCTGGGCCCTGAATTTGAAACTTCCTTTCTGATTGATTGTTCCTGCATAAACCTGAGCGCCTTTTTCCTTAGCTACCGCGACAGGCTCGCCACTTAACATAGACTCGTCTACATAAGACTCGCCTTCTTCTATTTTACCGTCAACCGGTATTTTCTCTCCTGATTTGACTAAGATCAAATCCCCGACAAGAACCTCCGCTATAGGGATATTCAGTTCCTGGCTATCTCTTATCACTGTAAGCGTTTTAGGCTGCAGCCCCATGAGCTTTTTAATGGCTTCTGAAGTGCCATGTTTTGCTCTGGCTTCCAGAAGTCGGCCAAACATAATAAAAGTAATCACTACTGCTGCCGATTCGAAATATACATGGGCATGCAGGCCTCTATGGTGCCAATATTCTGGGTATAACGTATTGAAAACACTAAACAGCCAGGCGATACCTGTACTTAATGCGACCAGTGTATCCATATTGGCAGATCGATGTTTGAATTGCTTTAACGCATTGATAAAAAACTGACGACCGAAAACAAATAATACCGGCGTACTGAAAACCAACATGATTTCATTGGCATAAGGCATATCCATGAAGAACATCCCTATAACAAAAACGGGAAGCGTTAAAGCCAGTGCCCAGTAGAAATTACGTTTCAGCTTTTCGTATTCTTTCTGCCTCATCTGATCGGCTTCTTCAAAAGCATTTTCTTTTTCGATAATGATATCATATCCGGCCCCTATTAAAGCATCCTTCATGGCTTCGGGGTTTACCTTTTCTTTATCGTAAACGACTTGCAACTGCTGGTTGGCGTAATTGACAGAAGCCGTATCTACGCCTTCTAAAGACTTTACCTGATTTTCTACAGTTATGGCACATCCGGCACAGGACATACCAATTACCGGGAATATTTCTGATTTACTGTCTACCATAATTTTCGATTTAAATGATTTAACAGTACAAAAATAAGCCCAACGGCAGCTAAAGATGTTATATAATTATGGTTAAGGTTTATATTATTTTATGGATTGGCTTTCTATCTGCTATCCCCAGATCTTTATACTGTTTGGGACTTAAGCCTGTCTCTTTTTTAAACTGAGCAGATAAATGGGCCACGCTGCTAAAACCTAAATCGAAAGCCATTTCCTTCAGGCTTAACTGATTGTATTCCAACAGCTCTTTCACTTTTTCGATACGTTGCAGGATATAATATCTTTCTATGGTAATACCTTCTTTTGAGGAAAAGATGTTACTGAGTACCGAATATTCCTGATTGAGCTCTTTTGTTAAAACCTGTGAGAGATTTTCTTTTAATGCCCCATTCTGGTGATGCACTATCTCTACAATAACAGACTTTATTTTATTCGCTATTTGGGTATTTTTGTCTTCTAAAAGTTCAAATCCGCTTTCTTCCAGTTTTTGTTTTACTAACGGAATATCTATTTCACCTTCTATTGAAACTTCCCCTAATTTTATATCATGAATTTTATAATTCAGGCCTTCCAGATCCCTCTTTACGGAAGCGATACACCTGGGGCAAACCATATTTTTGATATAAATTTTAGTTAGCATATTTTATAAAGTCTACAGTAAAAAGTAAAAATTCAAAAGTAAAAAACGCAAGTCACTCATTTACAAATAGTATAAGCGAATATTGTGTAATTTGAATTAGACTTTATATAAAAGTGATGATTTTCAATTGAAAACACAAAAATCGAATAATGAGTTAACAAAACCATTACATATAGGTGACTTTATCGTGATAATTGATATCACTTTCCTACCTATATTTGTAATGTCAAAACAGTAATTGTTTTTTCATGATTAAGTGAGTCATCATTTGATTTAGGTTTATAATTGGTTAGTTTAAGCTCCATTCTCCCCGTTTGGAGCTTATTCGTTTTATAGGCAGTTAGTTACGAGATAAACACACTCAGAATATCCATTAAATCTTTGCAAGGTTGAAATTTAAAATAGCGCTTTATAAGGCTATTTGAGTGGGTTGAATTAGGTTGATTCTCAAAATGACTCACCTGTTGATTCTCACTTTGACTCGCTCATAAATTACGTCGGTTGGTTGTTTAAGTTACTCTTCCACAACACTTTAAAAATGGAAGACAAAATTCCCTATATATTAAATCCGCATTGCAAAAAACCATCATTTATTGGTAATAAAGTTTCTGACAGATGGATGGTTTACTTCTATTATTTAGATGATGAAGGCAAACGCAAAATGTTTAGATATTATAAGGGTCTGAACGAACATGGCCAAACTTTGGCTTATAAGAAAAGAAAAGTCCAAGAGCTGATAGATGAGTTAGATCTTCAGCTTACTACCTCGTTATTCGACACCAAGACTAAGGAGTTTATACCTACTACTTCCAACGCATCCATGATAAAGGATTTACTGGATGAATATCTCTCTTATAAAAAGGACAAAATTTCAAGCGTAACTTACGCTAATTATTACTCTGTCTTTAAGGAGTTCAAACGGTTTATAGTCAATGCTAGAATGACTGAGTTTTCTAAGGAGAGAATGAGAGCATACTTCAAATCCATTAATGTTAAGCCACAGACGAAGAGAACCCATAAAATATACATATCTTCTTTCTTCAATTGGGCTATGGAAGTAAAAGAGCTCCCTATTACTAATCTTACACATAATATCAGACTGGAGAACAATCATCCGGTAGAGAAACATAAGGTTTACTCCAAACCAGAAATAGACAGTATCATTGGTTATTGCGATGAAAAGAATGATCTCATCATGAAGACTATTATATATTTAGTATATGGAGCGCAAGTAAGGATATCCGAGATATTGAGAATGCAAATTGCAGACTTCAAGTTAGATGAGAACAAAATTGTACTTCCTAAAGGCAAAGGAAAGATTAAAAACAAGATTAAGATAGTATTACTGGACGAGCCTGTAAAGCAGTATCTTTTAAAACTGCCAATTGACTATAACAATCCCAAACATTCAGAGAAGTTCTTTATTGGGGTTAAGAAGCGTTTTGCCAAAGCTTCTTTTTGTCAGCCTTTACCGCTATCTAAAAATACGGTGGATACACACTTTAAAAAGCTTAAGAAAGATCTAAATATCGGAGAACATAAAACATTGTATAGCTTTAAACATACTGGCAATGTCAACCTGCTTCTAAATGGTGCCGATCTTATAGAACTTATGTACAAAAATGGCCATACTAAAATCTCCCAAACTGAAACTTATGCAAGACAGCTTCTGGAACTAGTACCTGAGATGAAATATGTACGAAAGACCAGAGAGGATTTAGACTTTAAATAAAGATTCTAAGCAGGGTGTTTCTACATCCTGCTTTTTTTATATTGATTGCAGTAAACCTTTTAATCGATACTGAACCCACTTTAAAATATTGAAAGTTATTAGCATCTTTCCGGCTAGACCAAGCATAACATGGAACTGATAGCAGAGAGCAACAAGATTAAACTGTACCTGAACGTTGAACATACCAATAAGGTAATGGATGACTATAATGTCCGCATGATACTCAATAACTTAGAAGAAGACATGGGTTCCATTTATGGAGGGGCTTTCCATAACCAAGGACTGGTAGACGGGAAGATACCTTTTCTTTTTAACGGGATATACGGCCATAGGTTCGATAGCCATGAAGAAGCCAGGTCTTTCTTCGATTCGGTAAATAGTCTGGTAGAGGAAACAAACAAAACTGACGGCATGAAGATTTCATGCATAGACGACATCCTCTTCCTTCTCCTAACCTATGCTCCAAAAATGGGATATGTATTGGGAACAAGGGACCATAGAAAATACATGGATGAACTTATAGAAGTCTTTGTAGGCCTTAGAAAGAGAGGTGTCAGCTGGAACTTTGAGGAGATGTCCGAATCGGAAAGAGAAAGTCTGGAATCCATAAAATTTGATGATCTGCCCATTGCTGAAAGAACCAAACTTATTGATGAGGAAAAGGCGAATCTGGATGTGAGGGCAATACAGCCCGGAAATATAGACGTATATATCCCAAATGATTTCGATATCGTCATCAAGCCAAGAAACGGCACAAAGGGCAAAGAAGTAGTGCTTCCCGAGATATTCACCTCCAGACTGTACAAAGACCTGTTAAAAGAGATTGTAGAGTGGCATGAAAGATACAGTACCCAATTCTTTGAGATGCTCCAAACCGGTGAGGTCAACCTGCACAAACTTGACAGCAGGACAAAGTATAAAAACTATAAAAAACTCAATGAAGGACTGTACAAATTGATACTCGATCTAGATACCCTCCTAAAAGAAACCAGCACCATAGAGACAAAGGATATTGAGCGCTATGCATTCATCCATGATATACTGATCATCTCCGGACTTTTAGAGAAGAAGGAAATGACTGACAAAAGAGGTAAATTCGACAGGATACGGGATATTATCCGGGTTAACAGGCCAAGTACCCAAAAACGTGGGGAAACTCAATTTTTCGTGTAATACCTGCATAAAAAATATTTTAAATTATTATCGCTGTCCATACCCTCATGGATGGCGTTTTTTATTTTTTATAGGATTTTTTTAAATCCTATTTGATTCTCCAACTTTCCCACCAACACTTTTGTAATGCTTTCAGGGGGAACTTGACCAGAAGATTAAAAGGCGCCTTTATTCGGATAGGTTGAGTGACATACTGGGTATACACAGTATGCTTCCTAAAGTGAGTCGGTGATTCCGAGTACCCGACTTTAAATAATGGAAAGGACTAAAATAAATATTAAAAAAAATCGATATGACAAAGTTATCGTTAAAAAACAAATTAAAAGCCAGAAAAAATTCTGGCAAAAAAGAAGTAGTAAGTACAGCAGTTACTGCCACACAATTTCTAAATCTTGAAGAAGGTAAAACAGGATATTCAAATCCATTAGAATACTCCATATATCTGGATAGTCTAAGAGAATCTGAATTAGATGATCTTGAAGAGTTTTTTGAAAAGATAAACGAAGGCCATAGAATGGCAAATTCTACTGTGCGAAGAGTTGATAAATCTGGCAGACCCTATATTTACTGTTCATTTATATTACCTAATGCTAATCCTGGCTATAAGATAATAACCGAAGCAGGGATGCTTGAACTGATAAAAGATTATCAGTTAGGTAAGATCAAAATCAACTTTGGTATGGATGAGTTGTCTGAAGTAGCTTTCAATTCTGAAGACTAACCTTTGAATGAGGGGCGATGGCTCGCCCCTCTCTTTTAAACCCATCACAATTTTTATTAAAATAATTATGAAAACGATAGAATATAAACTGTCTAAGGGACTTTTTTTGTCCCAAATTGAACCTTTTAAAACAGAAGGACTGCCTACGGATAGCTTCATACATAAAGTTGTTCCGGGCTGTGGGGCAACTACCTTAGAACTTGAATATAATAGAAACAGTATCATCATAGAGCCCAATGTTCCTGTAATAGTAGGCAAATGCAATAAGATGAACATCGATGAACAGGGAAGAAAACTCAGAAAGAACAAGAAGGTAATGGGCGTGTACGAAGGTGTAACCGTTGAGGATATAAGGGCATATATCAAGAACTGTAAAGGATTCAAGAAAATACTGGTAACCCCGGAGGGTTTCAAAAAGGTATTTGAAGCTATCGGAGAAACTATGTACACTGATTATTTCCTGCTCTTCGATGAATGTGAAAAGGCTATACAGGATATAGATTATAGGCAAGACATCATAAATCCAATAGATTATTTTTTTTATTTTAAACAGAAAGCCTTTGTTTCTGCCACTCCCATTATTCCTTCAGATGAAAGATTCAACGATTTTCAGTTGGTAGAAATTATGCCGGATTATGACTTTAAGCAGGAGATTACGGTAACTACGACAAACAATGTCATATTCCATCTTAAAAAGTTAATAGATAGCTACAAGCCTTATGAAAAAGGTTTTGACCGTAAGCTCTTCATATTTGTCAAGTCAACAAACCTTATCATGCAGATAATAAAGGGACTTGATATTGTAAATGAATCAGCGGTATACTGTGCAGAGTCCAGTACCAGCAAACTGATAATAAACGGTGTGAAGAATGTGTATACAAATCTCAATGATAAATTTCAGAAGTTCAACTTTATAACCAACAGGTATTTCTCTGCGGTTGATGTAGATTATGATATGTACAGATGTAACCCTATCATTATTATACTTTCTGATGTTGTAGCCGTGGAGCATACTGCCATAGATCCACATACAGAATCCGTTCAGATCTGCGGTAGGTTCAGAAGACCCCTTGATGAGGAAAAGGAAAGGAAATTAAAAAAGGACATACACCACATATCCAATATAAATCATAAGCTTACAAATTTTGATAGAAATCAGATCAATGCCATATTGGAAGACAAGAAGAAGATTCATGATTTCCTGACAAACTTCAAGCCCAAGTCAGATATAGAATACATCACTCGGTTTATTGACGCGATATTAGAGATCAACGGTTTTGAGTGTTTTATGAGGAATGGCCAGCTTAATCCCTACATGGTAGATAATTTTGTGAATATGGAAAGGGTGAAGGGATATTATAGAACAAGGGATCTGCTTATAGAGGAATATGGTAGTTCATTGCACTTCTCCCTGCACAACAGTTCAGGACATAAATCCTATAACATTACAGATGAAGAGCTAGCTAAGATCAGGAGCCTTACCGGTACGGTTACCTTAAATCACTATTTTGGTGAGTTGCTGAGAAAGTCAGATTACGGTGAAGAAGGCAACCTTGTATTTATATTAAATGCTGATAAGTTTAAAAAGCAAATGAGTATGTTGCATGATTACGGTATTGAGAATGCTAAAAAAATAGGTTTTGATTTTGACAAGATAGAACAGTTTCTAAAGGATAAAAATAAACTGAATGGGCTGTTGCCCATCATAAAGCATATGCACGGGGCAATGGATGTAGAAAATTTCTATAGTGAGTGTGAGATTAAGGAAATACTTACCGATGGTATAAACAAAACTGGGCTTACCAAGTTAAGCCCTAATGTCAAACTCCTGAAAAATGGCTTTAATCTTTCTGAGAGAACAAGCAGGATAATAGACGGAAAGAAGGTAAACGGTTATATTATCAAAAGTAAAACACAAAACTTGTGATTACTTTGTGATTACTCAGTTTTTAACAGGGGGGTATATACCTTCTTATTTTTTTGAGTAATTGATTTATTTCTATTTCTTGTGTGTTACTCCCGGACACACATACTCCTGAATGAACCCCTCTCCATAGTCCTGATGGAAAGCAGATATATCTGGGAGTTTTTCTATTGAATAGGCAGATTTACCGGTAAATCTTAATTCTATGGATTAAAAGGTTTATCTCTTATAACCAATATAGACATCCTTCCTCAAAATAAAGACTCTGCACTTAAACCTTTTAATCTATCGGTTATTTGGAAGCATTTTCCAAAGCTTTTCACCAATCTGAACGTCATTAATCCATTAAAATATCATGATTCTATTCGAATTCTACCAGTTTGTAGTACCTAAGAAGGTACTCGAACAAAAATATCCGGGAGGACTGGAACACTTCAAAAAGGATATCCCAAACCTGACCTACAGTGAAGACGGTGAGCTTGCCAGTGCAAGGTTCCTGAAACTGGATGAAATAAACAGCTTTGTGGATCTTGTCGCAAGGAAAGGACTGCATTTCCATAGGATGGAATTCTACTCAAATGATTTTTGTGTGTTCACTGCTGTTGGTCCATGGTGGCTGTCTGAATGGCTTGGTTTCAACAATATGGCATGTCTTCTTAAACAAGGCTAAGTTTTTTTCGTGAATATTACATAAAACTCATTACTTTGCATTTTATAAGATTGATTTAAGAAACAGAAATAATTTAAGATTACATATTAAGATATAAGCGTTAGC
>PJUE01000076.1_pt1 | contig 145476 bp, 132 predicted proteins | sample 1512171 | NCBI WGS metagenome assembly PJUE01 (sample SAMN08177674, study PRJNA422409) | Feces metagenome, whole genome shotgun sequencing project. | isolation source: Chicken feces (3) enriched on wood chips: alkali lignin treatment | host: Gallus gallus | place: USA: Madison | collected 2015-01-15
ATTATAAAATGAAAAAGAGTCTCCAGACTCCCATTTAAAGATACTAAGCAATTATTTCAATTAGCATTTGCCTTTAACTTATTTAAGATTTGCTATATCCAGGCATGCGGGTATTGGAGTTTAAAAACTCCGTTTTATTAGTGAATCCGTAGAGACGCGCTGCTTAACTCTACGGACAGGAGCGGATATTTATCTTATATTACTCATTCCTCTTCTCAAATACACATTAGTATTCTTTTTACTTTCATGAGGTCTTATTTCTATAAGATCAGGCATTCTTTTTAATGTGTTAGTTAAGGAATTTCCATTTATTTTCCATCCATAGTTGTCAAAAATGAATTTAATAATTTCTCTCCTTTCTCTTGCTATGCCCAGAAAGTCAGTTTTTAAGATTTTATATTTTATACAATAAGGTATAGAAGGTGTGTCATTAAGAATAACATAGATCTCAGGATTATTTTTATACATCTGCAATATCTCATCTCTTAATTTTTCAGAAGGTTTAAAATCTTGTCTACTCAATTTTTCTAAAGGGATTTTAGTAAAATTAATAATGCCATCCAGAGATTTTACCTTGAAAGATTTTTTTCCACTTTCTATATTTACAAGGGTCGGCCTTGATATTTTGGACAATAGAGCAAAAGATTTTTGAGATAATCCTAATGAATCTCGTAATTCAATTATATTATCACTAATTATTTTACTTGAGTTGTCCATTGTACAAATGGACAATGCTTAATAGTGATATTTTGAATAAAAAAGTTATTTATTTAAAATGATTTTATATATTTACAATAATTAGTTATTACGCATTAAAGAGTCTCGTCCACAAACTCTCACAATTTAACTACAGGCGAGACGATAGGTTAATGCCCGTATTGTTATTTGTTGTACTTTTGTTACACTATAGCATACGGGGTCCTATCGTAATTCCGTCTTGTAGGGGGTGAGAGTCCTGTGGAACGGTTGATAGGAGCCTGCTATAGTCTCTATATACCGCAAAGACTCGTTATCATAAATAACGGGTATTATGAAAAACAAGAACACCCAGCTTTTAGAAAACATTCTTCAGGAATGTTTTCACGACTTCTCCTTAGCGGAGACTAAGACTTATCTTTGGCAACTATTCTCACTAACAGTGTCCGGAGGTTTTAACAGACAGCCCTTAGAAAGAAGAGAAAATCTTTTGGCTTTTTACGAGCATCTGCAGAAGGTGCTAGATGCATTGGAACCTATACTAACGGAAGGTGAACTGAACAGCCAGATACCGAAAGATCTTGATAACCATTATACCATTAAATCGCCAGAGTAGTTTTTCGCTCTCATAAGGCTGTTCATGGTATGGCAAAATAGTAGAAGTTTTTATTGAAACCATGCAGATTGGGCAGCCTGTTTTAAATATCAAACTAAATCATGAACTTTTAGAATACCTGAATTACGAGAAAATATTAAGGTAGTATAACGAAATTCTTAAACCGTCGTTATAGATACAATGATTATTTATTACCATTCTGCCGCGGATATAGATTTAGGGCATCTATGCGGCAGATGGTTTTTGCTTATTAACTAGTCTGAAAGTGGGATAAGGGGGATAGAAAGTGTCTCCCGGCTAACATCAAAAAATATTAAATAATTGTTCTAATAAACGTAATTTTCTTCGATGTACTTTATAGCTTGGTCTTGTGTCATTGCCGAAAAATTCCGATAACGGTAATGAACATCAATTATTTCTTTTAAAGCATCGGCAACCAGTTCTTTATTTTTCCATGTCTTAAGGTGTTCTATAACTTTCTGAATACAGCCTTTTTTATAAGCTATTTGTCCTATCACATGAACCAGCGTATTTCTTACCCGCGCCGTCTTATCGTATTGCAGTTCCTGCAATAACGGCAATATATCTTCTGGATATTTTCTACCACGGAGTTCTATGCCATGGCAAATTTCGCGTCTTATTTCTTTATTTTCATGATGCAGATATTTTTTTGCCCAGGCTAAAACGGGTTCTGGGTTTACTTCGCCCATTTTTTTAATAGAACCAATAACGGCATTTCTTGGTGAATGAGATGGGTCAAACAAACCTTTATCGAAAAAATGCTGCACCTCTTCAAATTGTCTTTTACCAATTTCGCCCGCAGAATTGATAACAGTTTGTCTAATTTTCGAATTATCATCACATAATAGTTCATCTAAACAGGTGATAATTTTTGTTTGCAGCGATTCACTTTCAAAATAAACTCTACCTATAGATAAATAGGCCGATTTTCGTATATAAGTATCATCGTCAGAAAAATAAGCAACAATTTTTTTTGTTGTGGAGTTAAGCAAGTCGTTATAAATATCTTCTTTGATTTGCTCTACCAGTTTTACACGTTGCGGTTTAGTAAGCTCGTAAAAAGACATTATGTGCTCTGTATTTTTTTTAAGACCTTTTCTACCCGTTTGCGTTTACTTTCTTTTTCAAAATCATCCAGTCGGGAAGAAAGAGTTTTAATAAAAACTATTTTGTTTTCTGGACTTATTATAGGTAAAGCATTTTCTGCATACATTGGAAGCTGATTTGCCGGGCTGCGTAAAAGTTGTTCGTTTAACAAAGCGAACGCATTACCTGCAAACTCTTTTACAGCGCAAAGTTTAATAAGTATAGCCACATAGTTGTCCTTTGTTATAACCGAACCAGTATCGGCAACATGTGCTAATTGAGATAAAGCTAAATATACTTTTTTAGGATTTTCATGGGTAAGATGATTAAGCGCTGTCATTGCTCCCCACTGCATTCTGTTGTCTTTGCTTTTAAGCAATTGGATAAAATTATCGGTATAATCAACAATCAACGAGGGTGCTTTGGAACCAATTTCGTATAGAGTCTTAATACAGTCATGCCGGATGTCTTTGCTTTTATTATCGAGGTTTTCAAGCAACTCTTTTACTGCGCTCTTATCAGAATCAGATACAATTTGATTGGCTAATTCTATGTTTGGATTTTCGTCTTTTCTTCCCAGTGACGAAGCTAGTTTGTCAACCGTTGTCATAAAATTTTGTGTTATTTAGATTGTTGTACCGAATTCTCAAATACTTAATACAGATTCCAATCTAGCAATTTTTGGTGTCATATATAACCAGGAGATAAAGAATATTTACCCTACATACCAGGGCTTTAATCTGAGCTTGGTAGTGTAGCTAACCATAAATAACATTAATCCGTCCATAGTAAGTTAAGTGAAAGGTCTATAGATTATAAAATAAAAAAGAGTCTACGGACTCTCTTTAAAAACAAACAATGCCTAACAATAATTTTATGAGATAACGGAGTTTAGAAACTCCATTTTATTGATGAATGAACAGATAAGGCTGTCTCCTACATTTACTTGCAGCAAACATAGGAGACAGCCTCTAAAAAATTAAAGCTTTATAAATTTAATAGTTTTCTTATTAGCTCCATCTTCATATTGAAGAACATAAGTTCCTGCTTTTAATTCTTCTAAATAAATAGGAGTATTAAGTGAATTCACTACAGCTGTTTTAACTGTTTGTCCGGAAATATTAATGATTTTTGCTTTAGCATCTTTTCCAATATTGCCTGCTATTGTAAGCGTAGCATCCTGTTTTACAGGATTAGGGTAAAGGGCAATAATATTTTGTACTTTCCCATTGCCATCAAGTTCTACAATGTTAGAATATTTCCATTTACCGTCTTTGTCAACCTGTTTTAAGCGATAGTAGTTATTGCCATTTTTAACCTTATAATTAGTGTAAGAATAATACAAAGCAACACTGCTGTTCCCATTTGGAGCTTTGCTGTGTACACTTTTTAAAGATGTAAAGTCTGTTCCGTTTACACTATATTCTACTATAAAGTAATCGTTGTTCAGTTCCGAAGAGGTTGTCCATTTTACCAAATGATAATCTGACTCGGCAGAAATAGTTAAGTTAGTGAGTTCAACAGGTAAAGTGTTTGCATACTGGTTTTGGTGAAAACCTTGCGTAAGCTGTGCATTTCCTGCTATAGCAGTAGTGTTAATTATTGGTTCTCCTACAGTGAAGAATAAAAAACTGCCATCTGCAAATTCACCAGAGCCCCCAGCGACAGCTATAACCTGGTTGGATATATCTTGAGCATTAGCGTTAAAACTAACGGCACATATCGCATAAAGAAATAGTTTTTTACATAAATTTTTCATTGATTGTATTTTATGTGATGACTATTAGTTAATATTTATACCTGCGCTTGCATAACCGGTTATAGTATTTACAAGAGTTAAACCAGATGCTGTAGCACTGTATACTAATAAATAGCGGTCACCCGCACTAACAGGGATACTTAAACCGGTCGTTATTCCATTAGAGGTAGTACCTATAGATACTAACCCCGTCAAGGCTGGAGCAAGCGTAACTAAAGCACCTGGTATTGGAGAAAAGCTATTAGAGCCAGCAGGAGCTGAATAAAGCTGAGCTGTAATAGCTATAGTAGTTCCAATAAGAGATTGAGCTACAGTAGTACTAAAAAATCCGGACATAGATGTGATTGTGCCACTTCTTGGAGCGGTAAATGCAAAATTTAAGAGTGTACCTCCTGCACCGGTAAGATCTATTGTGTTTCCAACTAAAGAAACTCCGGAAACTGAATTTCCAAAACCTAATAAAGCTGTAGTTCCTGTTAAGCCTCCTACTAGAGTAGTTACTGTGACAGGTGAACCTGAGGAAAAAGGAATAATAGCACCGGGGCTCGAAGCAGGTATATCATTCTTATCAGCAAGTCTGTTCCATGCACTTCCTTTATAATAATAAAAGCCTGGGGTGTTATCTGTTTGATATATTAGTAATCCGTCAGTAGCAGGATTAGGTCTGTTAGCAGAAGTTATTCTTGGTATCAATACACCTTTATCTGTAGCAGAGATATCTAACTTAGCACCTGCATTAGGATTTGCAGTTCCTATGCCTATATTGCCACTGTTACTATTTGTAATATCATTACCATTAATAGTCCATTGGTCATTTAAACTGCTTAATGCATAAGGAACACTTGCCAGTTCTGTAGCAGAAAGTTGAGTATAGTTTGTGCCACCAGTAATATCAGCCTCTATCTTTAAATATTTATTTCCGCTTTTCCAGTCTATATTAGTAAAAGTACCCGATACAACAGTTCCTGTACCTATTTGTAGGTTCACCAAACCAAAACTATTGGTACTGAGCGTATGTGTTTCTGCATAACTGGCAGTACCTGTAGGTCCATCTGTAATGCTCAGTTTCAACGCAACACTCTGATTTGGAACAGGATCACCGGAAGCATTTCTTACAACAGCTTGATAGTTAATTTTTTGTGGGATTTGTGCAAATACAGATACCGAAAGTAATACTGCAATAAAAAGAAATAAAAGTTTTTTCATTATTTGTTTGAAATTATATTGTTCTGTTTCTTACGGATTAAATAAGATTTAGTTCGGTATTTTTAAAAAAATAGAATACTTCCCCTCATCCGCCCTTAGGGCACCTTCTCCCAGAGGTAGAAGGCGACTATAGGAAAGGCAGTGCAAGCTTGATTAAGCGGTAACGTTAATTTTCGCATTTTCCTTCTCCAGGAGGGAGAAGGTGGGCTGGAAGCCGGATGAGGGGGGGATTTATCTTTACTGTCCATAGAGTTAAGTGAAACGTCTCTATGGATTATAAAATAAAAAAGAGTCTCCAGACTCTCTTTAAAAACAAACAATGCCTACAATAATTTTTATGAGATAATGGGGTTTCTAAACTCCATTTTATTGATGAATCCGTAGAGACGCTACGCTTAACTCTACGGACAGGATCAGACAGAAGGAGTATTGCCCTCATCCGTCCTTTAAGCACCTTCTCCCAGAGGCAGAAGGCGATTATAGAAAAAGCAGTGCAAGCCTTATATAAGCAACAGCATTTATTATTGTGTTTTCCTTCTCCATGAGGGAGAAGGTAGCTGGAAGCCGGATGAGGGGATAGAGTTTGTTTAGTCATATATTAATTCCGATTGCTAAACACTTAATATAATATTAATATAAAATTTACCCCTATTCTAACCTCTTTTTACCCCCTTTAAAAACTGTTTTGTAAGCAAATTGGAGTTAATAAAACAACGCACCAATTATGCATAAACTTTTACCCTTTCTATTTCTTTGCCTGTTTTTAAAAAATTCCTTAGCACAAATTCGTTATGAAGATTTCGAATCTGGTGTGCCTGTGAATTTCTCGTCCAATATTTCAGGAAGTTTAAGTGCAAATGGCTTACATAAAAAGAAGGGAACACAAAGTTTATTGTGGAATGTAAAGAATAACGATATTCTAACCATTTCTAACTTACAGATTCCGGCATCAGAGATTTATAATTACTTAGCAAACTCAGCGCAGTTCTGGGTTTATTCCAAAGCCGTAACCAATGATACGCTGATATTTAAGTTTTTTGACAGCTCCAACATATTAAAAAGAGAGGGTAAAATAGTACTTAACTATTCGGGCTGGCGCGATTTTCACCGGAGTTACCGTTATGATTATAATTCAGGAACAGAACAATCTGGCTTTTTACTGAACAGGATTACCATAACCTACAAAGCTTATCAGGGCACTGTAGCTCAGAATCAGGTTTTTTTAGACGAAATGACTTTTGCGGGAAACGGAGATATAAGAGTTCCCGGGCCGCACAATGCCGATTATCAAAACTTCCGTTTTACAAGCAATTATACAAAAGCCATTTTGGCTTATCAGAATCAGGCAGATATAGCGACATCTAATGCTACTTCGCAAGAGATAAACGCTATACAGACATTAAAAAGCCAGTATCAGCGTACAGCAGGCAGTGCAAATGCTACACAGATAGCAACTGCAAAAGCTTATGTAAATGGTTTAAATATTACCGCTAATGCAGACGGAACTTTAAATGGGAAGGGGATATACGATATCTATAAACTGGATACGCTGTTAAAGATTTCGAATTACGTAAGCTACCTGAGCAGGGCTTATATAAAAAATAATGATACAGATGCACTAAGCAAATTAAATTCATTTGTAGCCTATGTATTAGATCAGGGACTGGCCGAAGGTGGCCGTGTGGTTATGCCTTACAACGACTATTCGTCAGCCAGAAACTTTCCTATAGGTTTTTTAGAAGCTTTACCGCTATTGTCTAATGCAATAGTGAAAGATGCAGTTATTAAGATGCTGAAATGGTCTCACGAATTCAATAACATATACAATGCGAATCCAACTCCGGGCTTAGAGCTGGATTATATGTATTTAAAATCTAATCTTCTGTTAGAATTGGCTTTAACAGATACAGACAACGATATTATCGCCAGAGATTTAAAATCTTTTTCAAGATATCTGGAACAATATACTTATACCAGTGAAGGAGAAAGAGATGGTATTAAGATAGATGGGGCTGGGTTCCATCATCAATCAGCCTACATCAATTATTTGTATTCTTATACTTCGTGGATTTCCAGAGCTTATGAATTAAAGGCTACTCCGTTTAAAGTATCCTCAACAGCGTACAATAATATGAAGATGGCTTTAACAGCATTGTTTTTGCAGACATCTAAAGGTACATTAATACCGCATACCGCATCTGGAAGGGCACCTTTTACTGCAGCAGTGCCTGTAAATGCAGCAACATTAGAGAAATTTATAGAAGTAGGCGGAGATTTGCTTGGCCAGAGCTACGACAGCGATATGGCTCAGTTTTATAATTATATCTACCAAACTAATAAATATCCTGTAGCTGCTAAGAGCTGGGACGGCTACCATCAGCTAAACTATGCACAAACCGGAATATACAGAAAAGACAACTGGATAGCTGTAGCGAAAGGCTTGACAGATAAAATGTTTGGTGCCGAGATATACGCTGCGGAAAACAGATACGGCAGATATCAGGCATACGGAGCACATGAAATATTGTATGATGGAAACTTAAGCAGTTCGGGATACCTGTCCGGTGGCAACGGGTGGGATTGGAATATGATGCCAGGTACTACCAGTATACTCTTACCTTATGAAGATCTTAAACCTGTAATTACCGGAACTGCAAGCGAATACCAGGCAGATGCTTATGCTGGTTCCCTTGCAAACGGAAAGTACGGCATTTTTGGGTTAAACTTTATACAGAATCCGGGAAACAAATATACCGGGCAGCAGCTAAGGTTCAGGCAAAGTGTATTCACTTTCGATAGCCTGATGGTTTGCTTAGGAAGTGCTATATCTGCACAAAATGGGAGTAATAAAGTAATCTCAACCTTGTTTCAGAATGTAAAGGCGGATAATACTGCCGTAATTTATATGGGCCAGAATGCCCAAAGTGCAGATATTAATCAGCAAATAGATCTTGCCAGTCAATCTCTAACTTTAGTAAATACACAAGGGACAGGATATTATATTCCTAAAGGAAACAAAACAGTAAATGTTTTTAGAGGAATACAAGCTACTCCCATACACAGCACCAATAATACAGCAACAACCGCTGCTGCATATGCAAGCAAAGCATGGATAGACCACGGCACATCTACAGCAAACAGCACTTACAATTATGTAGTAGTGCCGGCAACTAACAGCATTAGGTTAAATGCGCTGGCACAAAAGATAGACGACGGTCAGCTTTTCCAAATTTTAAAACAGAGCGACTCGTTGCATGTAGTAAAATCACTTGCCGATACGGTAACAGCTTTCAATTCTTTTTTTGCAAATGATAATATTAAAATAGGCAAAGTTGAAGCAATTGACTCAAGGGCACTGTTCTTCATAAAGGAATCTGAGAATGAATTGGATATTAAGATTGTTTCTCCAGATCTAAATGTCGTAGATAACGTGGTTTCTGGTTGGTTTTCTGCCACTAAGCCAATTACAATTACTATAAAAGGAGTTTGGAGCGCAGCAAATAATCCGGACAATGCCATAATCAATCAATTAGATTCTAGCTGTACCATCACTTTTAATCTAAAGGACGGCATTTCTCAGCAAATTAAATTGAGCCATGATGTTTTAAGTATTCCGGATCCAGATACGGAAGAACAACCAAAACAGAAAATAAATGGGGTGAAAATTTATCCGAACCCTTTTTCTTCCGAAGTGAAATTACTGACTGATACTGCTTTAACAAAAGATGTTAAAATATACGACTCTGCAGGCAGGTTTATAGCTGCTATCAATAAATCTGATGTTAAGCCGCAACAAGAAAATACCTTCAATTTTTCATTTTTAAAGGCAGGAAGTTATTTCATACTAACAGACAAAACAACACAAACAATTATTAAACAATAAATCTTAAAATCATGAAAAAAACTTTACGTATTTTATTTCTGTTGATGTTGGCGGCTGGGGCTGCTAAAGCGCAGTTTAGTCCTTATAACAGGATAATTAATGTAGATTTAGACACTACCTCTACATACAATTATACATCTCAACAGGGAAGTACCTCTCTTAAAAATTCTCCAAGTAATAACCAGTTTTTTCCATATCCAAATAGTTTATATACCATGCGGGCGTTATTTTCCGCACCGGCAACAGCAGATGCAGAATTCTCGTTAACGGGAGGAGTGTTAACAATGAAAAATGCTACTAACGGAGTGATAAAATCCGCTGTATACGATATTCAAAATGCGGCTGCAATAGCTAAATTTTCATTTGATTTAGATTTAAGTGAATATACAGGTTTAGGAGCATTTATAATTGCATTTGGAAATGCTGCGTCAGGTTCAACTTTAATAAGTGCCAGTAATCCTTTTACCAGTGCTCAGGTAGACATATTTGGGTCTTTCAGGATAATACAAAGCGGAAACCTGGTAACGCAATATAAACCTGCAAACGGTACTGGACAAACCAATACTACGCCGTACTTGATAAAAGCAGGGCAGTCACAAAAGGTAGAGATTTTTGTAAACAGTACCGCAAATGTTGCCGAATATATATATTCTGACCCTGATAATCCTGTAAATATTTCTGCAAACACATATCACATTTACGTAGATGGTTTAAAACATGCCGATAATTTTCCAAAAGTTGGAACTTCATACGTTGCACCTGCTGTTAATGCTCTTACATTTACATTTGCTGCAGGTACAGCTCAGGAGAAAGTGAAAATCTCTAACCTTTCGATAACTTATCCATCTTCAACAGATCCAACCTTACCTGTTTCCCTAACCTCATTTAATGCTTCAAAAGCTAAAAACAGCGTTCATTTAAACTGGCAGACAGCATCAGAACAAAACAACCAGTATTTTGATATCCTGAGATCTGTAAACGGAAAAGATTTTGTAAGCATTGGTACAGTAAAAGGAACCGGAACAACGTCAGAAGCTAAAAGCTATGCTTTTACAGATTATAATCCTGTTTCTGGGTATAACTACTATAAATTAAAACAAGTAGATGGCGATGGCAAATCAACCGTTTATGATGATAAGGTACAAGCAGTAAATTTTGGATTAGAAAGTCAGGAGATTTCCGCTTATTCATTGGAAAATAAACTAATTGTCAAGCTTAACTCAGCAAATGAAACATTGGGCAATATAACGCTAACAACAATTGCAGGGCAGCAAGTAATTTCTAAAAACGTGAATGTAACTAAAGGAGATAACGAATTTGCTATAGACTTAGGACACATTACAAAAGGAATTTATGTTAGTAAAATACAATTAGGTGAATTATCTAAAACAGTAAAAATTGCCAAATAATAAATAAGACCTGTTTTTACTTAAAATTGAGGAGGGTGTCTCCTATGTTTGTATCAAGCAAATGTAGGAGACACCCTCTTTTTTATTGCTAATAACCTGAATTCAATTAATAATCCTACTCTAAAACAGGTTTAATAAAGATTGCTTCATTCTATCGTTATCGCCATAACGAAAATAAGTACGTCATTACGAACCAAAGCATTTGGATTGTGTGTGTATTGATTAATGTGTTGGTAGTCAGTTGATATCGATAAAGCTCAACTGGATATACCATCTATCTTCGTAGCATAGGTATGCTACTATCTTTACAGCTAGTGATTGTTCTCTTACTTTTTTCGAAAAAAGTAAGCAAAAAACATTTTTCTTTATGGCTTAAACACTTGCCCAGCGCTCAGGGAAAAATGATATCGCTGGTTTTTATTTTTCGAACTGCCAAATGAACGGTATTGCTTATTTGATCGAATAAAAAAGGCTAGGTTGTGCGAATTATAACAAGGTACAACCATTTTTTCAATAGGAATTGCATATTGCAATGTCCTTTAATAGTGTTTAAATTTAAATTGTTGTCAGTGATACATAAGACAATAATATATTATATTAATTCTGAAACAATAGCAGAGCTATCATGCAAATCCCGGCCTCAGAAGATTTGGACGTGGAAACCAATAAATCTTATACCCTTGCTTTCAAATAGTATAGGCGGAAAGCAATCCGTCGGGTGTTATGCTGAAGTCCGTAGAGTATTTCCCATCACACTACTTAGGATTGCAGATAAAGATTTATTGTGTTGGAGCAACAAATATTCTGTCAGCCGCGGCGTTTTGGTCCTTTTTCGCTGAAGAAAAAGGACTAGGCCAACCGCCGGCTATGAGGCGGGCCATTATTATATAGAGTCTGATTTATAATTACATAAAACCATTCTGTTCTAATTGTAAATGAACTGTTTACGTTTTTGAATTTTTACTTTTGAATTTAGACTTATATAAGTCAATATATAGGTATCAGTTAGATAGGAATAAAACTCAGATGAATATACTGCCTATCTTCGTAGCATAAGCATGCTACTGTCTTGAGAGCTAGTGATATTCTCTTACTTTTTTTTATAAAAAAGATTAGTAAAAAGCAAAAATAAGCAAAACGATTAAAACCGTTGCTATACAATGCTTTATAAAACAGTAGTCTTAGTTTGGAACTCGGTGTCTGATAGGTATTGGGCTTGAAAATACAAGGTTAGGTTACTAATTCGTTACCGATTAATAAAGGTAACAATATAGCTTAACTGATTATATTTCAGTCTTTTGCACCCATTTTTACATTCCCTTGTAACTCAATGTAATTTAATTTTAAACATTAAACATTTGAGTTATGGAACAGACAAAAAAGTCCACGTTTAAACTACTTTTCTATTTGAAAAAGAACGAACTGAAAAAGAATGGTAATGCCCCGATTATGGCACGTATTACCATTGATGGAACAGCTAAAACTTTCGGGACAAAGTTAGAAATAAACCCCAATAATTGGGATTTAAAGTACGGAAGAGTTGAGGGTAAAAGTGCGCAAGCATTGGGCATTAATAAAAAACTCGATAATATACGTGGGCGTATCGACAAGATTTATGAAGATATGCTCAAGCATGAGGGCTTTGCTACCGCCCAAAAAGTAAAGCTCTCATTCTTAGGTGTTGGTGTAATGGATGATGCAATACTAAAAGTCTTCAACGACCAAAATGAGGATTTTAAAAAATTGGTCGAAAAGGAAGAACGTTCGCAAAGTACCTATAACAAGTATATCACAGTTTACAATCATCTTACTACCTTTATAAAGGAACGCTATCATCGTGATGATATGGCTTTTCGGGAATTGACTGCCGATTTTATCCGTGAATTTGATTTTTACCTCCGGTACGATTTACAGTCTTCCCATAATACGGTTTGGGTTTACACTATGCCTGTATTAAGTCTGGTAGAGCTGGCTATTAAGAAAGGCTTGATACGTGATAATCCGTTTCAGGATTATGAAATCAATATGGAAGAAACCGACAGGGGTTATATACTTAAAGAAGACGTAGAAAAACTGATGATGTGCGTACCATCGCACCCACGGTATGAACTTGTAAAAGACCTGTTTATTTTCAGTTGTTTTACCGGACTTGCTTATGCGGATATAAAAAAACTAACAAGGAACAACATTCAATCTTTCTTTGACGGTCATCAGTGGATTATCAGCAGAAGAAAGAAATCCGATATTGCTTCCAATGTTCGGTTAATGGAAATCCCTAAACGCATCATTGAGAAATATCAAGGTACAACAAGGAATGAATTTATCTTCCCGGTTCCGACCAATGTAACCTGCAATACTCACGTAGGTAAATTGATTGTCGAAGCGGAAATCATTACGGAGCAAAAGGTAACTTTTCACACAGCAAGGCATACTTTCGGAACAATGTTTTTGACCGAGGGCGTACCGCTTGAAAGCCTTAGCAAAATGATGGGACATAAAAACATTTCAACCACACAGATTTATGCTAAAATCACAAGCCAAAAAATCAGTAAGGATATGGATTTAGTTGCCCCAAAATTTCAGGCTATGGAAGAAGCATTTTTAGCGGCAATCTGATTAGCTTTTATTACTCCACAACAGAGCAGAACTTAACGGTTCTGCTTTTTTTATGCCCATACTTTTTGTAGCCAAAGCACATTTACTTTCCTAACGCAATCCCACCGCAGTAAAAGAGCTTTTGGTTACTTCCGAAACAGAAAATTGAAAAATGCCCTCTTCCGCTACTCCTTTTTGCCCGCATTTTTCAAATCCCTGTTATGGTGGCTTACACAGCCACACTACTAAAAAAACATTTATAAATCCAGCGAATTGGAAGTGTTATTTCAATTCACTGGGAACCATTTATCAATGCCATTTTCTTAGACTTCCACAATTTTTTTTATCCAAAGAACCGTATGCTTTTTTGTCCCATTTCAAGAGCAAAGGTATTTCCGTGTTCTTAACGCCGACAAAAGGTCAAGCAAGTTTGTAAAAAAATCTCCACCCGTTGGGTAGTATTTGTTTTCCAAAACCTTGTGTCGCCTAAACACGAACCTTTTATGCTCGTGAAACGAAACATAGCATACTCCGGCTCTTTACACGAATAAAAAAAATGTCAGATACGAAAATTAAAAGCATTGAAAATGGTAATGAAACGAAACAGCACCTCCTCTCATTGCCGAATAAATCAAAAAAAATCAAATCAAAATCAATCACTAAAAATCAAAGGATATGAACATCACAGGCAGACTGACAAGAGATGCGGAAGTACGCACATTGTCGAACGAAAAACAGGTAGTAAACTTTTCAGTAGCGACCAACGACAGCTACCGTAACAAGCAGGGCGAACGAGTAGAGCAAACAACCTACTTCGATTGTGCCTATTGGATTTCTGCAAAGGTGGCAAGGCTACTGACCAAAGGCACTTTGGTAGAACTCACAGGACGAGTAAGTACAAGGGCGTGGGTAAGCAAAGACGGAGAAGCAAGAGCAGGTCTGAATTTCCATACCTCAAACATCAAACTGCACGGAGGTAGCAGGAGAACCGAAACCATACAGGCTACTGCACAAGCCGATAATAACAAGGTTACAGTACAGGGAACAGATGACGACCTCCCATTTTAATCAAGAACATTCAATCATTTTTTAACATCAAAATTTTATCAAAATGGCACATAATATCAATTTCAACGAGAGAACAGGACGTTATTCATTTTTCAGCGTTCAGCAAAAAGCGTGGCACGGATTAGGGCAAATCGTGGAACAATACCCGACAAGCGAGGAAGCTATCAAATACGCAGGGTTAGATTACGAAGTCGTAAAATCCCCACTATTTACAAAAGGTTCGGGCATTATTGAAACTGCCAACGGCATAGAGATAGGCAGTAGCGAATTGGAAGTACCTAACTATTTCGCCAACATACGCACCGATAACAATGCAGTATTGGGCGTAGTCGGTAAGGATTACCATATCGTACAAAACCGTGAAGCCTTTAATTTCTTTGATGCTATTGTAGGCGGTGGCGAGGGCATTCTGTACGAAACCGCAGGAGCGTTAGGCAACGGAGAACGTATTTTTATCACAGCCAAATTGCCCGACTATATCCGTGTAGGGAATGGCGATGATGTAACGGAAAAGTACATTTTCCTGACCACTTCTCACGATGGTAGCGGAAGTATCACAGCCGCATTTACTCCTATCCGTATCGTTTGCCAAAACACGCTGAACGCTTCGCTACGCAGTATGACCAATGTAGTCCGTATCAAACATACTTCGGGAGCAAAACAGCGTATCGAGAACGCTCACAAGATTATGGGACTTGCAAACACATTGAGCAACCAATTAGAGGGCATTTTCAATAATTGGGCAAAAGTAAAAGTAACAGACCGAGAGGTAAGAAAGTTAATCCAATTGGCACTTTGCCCGAATAAAGAAACTTTGGATTTAATCAAAAAGGGGGCGGAAGATGAAATTTCCACCGTGTTCAAAAATGTCGTTGAGGATGCTTTTGCGTATGCAATGATAAGCGATACACAGCAAATGGACACTACCAAAGGCACATTGTTCGGAGCGTACAACGCTGTTACAGGCTACTATCAGAACGTAAGAAATTATAAGAACGATGAAGCCAAGTTGCAAAGTATTGTATTGGGTGGTACTGCCCAACTCAAATCACAAAAAGCATTTGAATTGTGTAGTGATTTTGCCTTAGATGGTGCGGAAATCCTAAACCTTAATTAAATAACAACAGGCTACCGCCTTAATCGGTGGTAGCCTTATAAAACAACGGATATGAAAGCAAAAACAATAGAGGAAGCAAAAAGTATGGCTAAAGACAAGAGCCGTGAAACACAATACAAAGACGAAGCTATTTACATCATCTATTGCAGTAGAACCGAGTATTTCTATGTAGATACCAATAGCCTAATACGACTTTGGGAACAGCTATTTGGCTATTATGAAAATGGAGTTTATACCGCTGAAAAATCACACTCATAAAGCTATGCAAGTAACAGATTTGAACGGTTGCCCCATTGAGATAACAAACCTTAAAGAAGCCATTAAAATGGCAAGGCAATATAAAGAATACCGACACGAGGACAAAAGTTTTTCAGAGTTCGACAAAAAGCTAAAAGCCTATTGGACGGATATGTTTGAGAAACTGACAACAATAAAACGATTAGACGAAACTTTAAAATTTTAGAACAATGAACACAAATTTTTTCAATCAGATACAGCAGTTGGACTTTACAGGAGTTTTACAACTGAACATTTCAAAAGGAATAGAAAGCAACTTAATCGTAACAGTATTGCTCAACAACGAACAATGCGGAGATAGTGCCAAAAACCTTATTCCCCCATTGACATTTAACGCCACACCCCAAGAGTTTGACGAGGGATTTTTTGAGCAGATAACCACACCTATACAAAAGGTATCGGGCTTAATGGTGGATATGGAGAAATTCTTAAAGCAATTGGAAGAAGTTAAAAAGCAATCGGCAATCGAGAAAGAAAAAGCCGAAAAGGAGAAAAAGGAAAAAGAAGCCAAAGACAAGAAGTTTAAAGATGCTATGGCAAAGGCTGACGAGTTGGAGAAAGAGGGCAAGTTCCGTGATGCGTGGATGAAAGTACCCGATATAACGGAGTTCCCCGAAAAAGCGGACGAGATACGCAAGCGTAAAACATCATTGTCCGACAAGTTTGCCACACCAAGCCTTTTCGGGGCAATGGAAGAAGCAAAACCCGAACCGCAAAAAGAGGAAGAAGTTACTGCCGATTATCCTATTGATGAAGCGGACGAAGAAGAACAGTATTAACACTTAAAAACGACCATTATGTTATTAGCAACCCAATTAGAGCGAGTATTTATCCTCAATGATAAAGGACAGGACATCAGACTGACCGACCCAGAACCACGTTGGAGCGTGGAAGCCGTAATGAATTTTTACGCCAATATGTACCCGATTTTGACAACAGCAAAAGCATCCGCACCGCAAATCAAAGATGATGCGGTAGAGTACAAATTTGAAAGCGTAATGGGTACGAAAGGTTAAACAAAAATTATAAAACGATGAATTATGCAACGCAATATCATATCGGGAACAATCAGCATACCCGAACAGAAACGACAACAGCAGTTACACCGACAGTTGGGCGAGTTCGCAAATTGGCTACAAAGACCAAAGGACGCAAACCAAGTGCAGAAAGACAAGCAGAAATCCGTACCAATAGCAATGCTACCAATGGTATTCTAAAGTGTACGTTTCTGCCTAAACTGAAAATAGCACAATCCGTACAGGCTTGTCAGAAAACGGAGAGGGATTTTTACAAGTCCCTTTCCCGACTTGCTGAACATTACAGCATTGAGCCAATGCAGACCAAAGATTTTGATTTTCCATACAATATAACATTGTCTATGTGGGATATGGAAACCAAAGTAAAACGTACCAACATAAATTGGGATAGTTTCAAATTGGTACAGGATAGTAAGAAAACCTTTTTTGTGAGCGAGGAAAGGTATAATGTAGGTACAACCTTGTATTATATTCCTATTGCACCGCTTTTTAAAATGCTCAAAGACCCGAAGCGTAAAAAGACCGCACAGCTACTTGTATCGGTATGCAGTTATCTGTACCATATTGCCGATGTGCCGTATTACAGACAGGAAGACAGCTATTTGTATTGGCTATATGAAACGCATAAAGATTGGGTAGAACAGGACGATGAAACGGACGAAACCGAAACGTATAAAAGTGAGTTGAAAAATGCCGAATATATTGGCGACAATATAGAACAGAAGTTATTTAACCGTATCAATTTAAAGGTATTTGAACAGCGTTTGAGCCGATTTAAAAGCCTTGATACATTCGACAGGGAATGTTGGCAAGTTGCTTGTAATGCCTTTGCCCTTTATACGGAATATCCGAACGCAACCATTTTCAGAAATGCACCATTGTCCGAACAAGACCCCTATAATGATGATTATGAAAACGAAACAATCGGAATGGAAAAGTACATTTCATTTATCGCAGATACCAAAGGATGGCTATATGAAAGTCTTTCCGATAGCATCAACAATGAGTTCAACGAATACGGAAAAATGGAAGAACCGACTATTTGCAAAGTATTTGACAGCAGTAAAATAACACAAGGCAACCTTGATTTTGAAAATCGCCTGTTTGAATTGTTGGACTACCTTTCTTACTTATTGTATAACTATAAAACAACAGAAAAATGAACACCGTAAACGACTTAACCCAAGATTTTGGCACATTGTACTATCCAAAATCCGCTTTGGTTTTCTATGAAACCAAAGGAACAGACACAGCAATGTACGTGGAGCATTTCGATATGGATAGCAACGGAACGCCTACCAATGCCCACCCATTGACAGTAAAGGAAGCCAACGTATTGGCAAAGGCTTTACAGACCGATGAAGAAAAGAACACAGCTTTTTTAAAGCCAAATGGCATTTTGCCGACCAATATTCTGCATATCAGTCCGAGCGAAAAAGGTACGGTGCTATGGTACACCAAAGCACAGCAAAGGCAACTGTATTTTGTTGATAGTTTGGGCATACCCAACGGAATGGCACAAGTACCGCCAATGCTTTGGTTAGCGAGCAAAAGCAGTCTTACTGTATTTGCTTTGGCAAACAACAGAAGACCCACAGAGAAGACGCCATTGCATTACGCACCTTTTTTCAATATCTACGAAAAGGGCAATGTATGTATGGGTACTGTTAGTATTGACATTAAAAATTCGGCTTCGGTTGAGGAATTTATACAAGCGTGGGAACATTATTTTTTCAATTCCTATTTCAGCCATTCATTATGCGAAAACTTGACGAAAAAAAACATTGTAAACCTTTGGAAAGACCTTATCAGCACCGATAAACCCTTTCCGAAAGAAGTATTAAAAAAAAATAACAAAACCCTTAAAAATCTATTGTGATGAATACAGCAAAAACAGCAATCCATTTTACGGACAATTATCTGCTCAATCCGACAAACCCGATTTCGGTAAACCTTATCGGAGCAGGTGGCACAGGCTCAAAAGTATTGACCGCTTTAATGGAAATAAACGAAAGTTTGATAGCCTTAGGACACGCAGGGTTGCAAGTTCGCCTTTGGGATGATGATGTTATCACGAGTGCCAATTTAGGCAGACAGCGTTTTGCAGAAAGTGAAACAGGATTATACAAATCCGTTGCTTTAATCAATCGTTGCAACCGTTGGGCAGGAACAAATTGGAAAGCCGAAACGGTAAAATTTGAAAAGGACAAGTTTGGGAGAATGCCCGAAAAAGCAAGGGCAATCATTACCATTACTTGTGTGGATAATGTACAGGCAAGGTTTGGTGTTGCTGAAATTCTTAAAGAAATAAGTTACCGCAGACACTACCACGATGAACCAAAATATTGGTTGGATTTTGGCAACAGCCAAGATACAGGACAAGTGCTACTATCTACTATCGGAGAGATAAAGCAACCCAATTCCGAGAAATACCAAACGGTGGCAAGCCTGCCATTTGTTACCGATGAATTTGGCGAATTGCTGAAGCAATCCGAGCAAAAGGACAACACGCCAAGTTGCTCACTTGCCGAAGCATTGGAACACCAGGACTTGTTTATCAATTCATCATTGACACAAATGGGTTGCTCCTTATTGTGGAACTTGTTCCGCAGGGGAATGACCGAATACAAAGGATTTTTTCACAATCTGAAAGATTTCCGCACCCACCCGATAAAAGTCGCCTGACCTAAAAAATCGGGCGGCAAAAAGACAGATCCTCCCGATGGTCGGGACAGTCTTTTTGCATTAAACAGGTGCAACCACTTTGTCAAAATGCACCGCTCCACACATTCCCTTTCCTTACATTTTACCAAACAGATTGCGACATTATTGCGTGGGATATTCATTATCCCAAAGATTGGTTTTGGTAAAATTGACTTCTTTTCTTTTCACACAGCGACCAAAGAAAAGAAGCAAAAGAACGTCGCTTTATTAGAACAGATATTTTTACGCTGTTGGGATTGGACGGTTACTTATTGCTGAAATATTCCTGTGCAATTTCCGCTACTCCCATACTAAAATATCTTCCGCCATTGATAACAGTTTCAATGGCTTTTTTAAAATCGTCCCCATCGCTACCAATGAGCAGATAACCTGCAAAACCAATTTCCAAAAGAGGTTTCACGGCTTTTTCGCTATCCTTATCGCTGAAAGCAATCAATTTTATGGTTGGATATTGTGTTCTCAATTCTTGAAGCTGTGCAAGCACATTCCTGTCGTAAAAATCAAGGTCTATAAAACAAACTTTGGGAAGTTTTTTTAATGCGGATATTTGAGATAATCCGTCTTTAATGTTTTCCGAACGGAACAATATATCAATTCCAAAATTAAGGAGGTCATTGTAAATAATATCTACAATTGGGCTTTTATCGTTGATAAATGCAATGCTGATTTCTTGGAGGGAGTTTACAGTGTTCATAATACCAGTTTTAATATTAGTGAAGCCCTGCACAAAAAAAAGACGCAGGCAACTACACTCATCGATACTACGGCACTGGTACGCCTAACCCCGAATAAGCGAGCGCCCACGCCATAACGTGAGCGTTCTTACTTATTGCCTCGGGGTTACAAAAATTACCAGTTTTTAGTACCAAGACCTAAAGCAAAAACACTTTAAGTATTTTCTATATTTTACATAGCAAATATACTAAACCCATTTCGATAGAACCATACTCACACAAAATTTATTACAGCCAATGTTTGTTATTGGATATATAATTCTGCTCCAGTATTGTCAGAATATCCGTTTCCTTATAGATAATCTTACCTCCAATCTGTATATATGGTAGGATATTATCATCACGGTATTGCTGTAAAGTCCGTTTGCTGATATGTAACAGTTTGCACAAATCTTCGCCCGACAGGTATATTTCTCCATTCATTACAGGACGGTAGTTTTTCAATATACTTTCGATACGGGTTCTTAGCTGCGTTATCATTTCCTTATGGGCAATGATTTCGTCATTATCATTCGTGAATAAATCCATTTTCAAGAGTATTGTACGGCTGTCCGGCTTCGAGTAAAGCCTGTACGTCCGAGCGTTTGTAATAATTCTTCCGGTTCAGTTTGGAATAAGGAAGTAAGCCTTTGTCCTTGTAGGTCTGCAAAGTCCGCTTGGTAATGTTCATCATCAGGCAAACTTCCTGGTTATCGAGCCATTTTTCCGCTTTGAAAATCGGCGTGTATTTTCTCGTGACTTTTTCGGTCATTTCCAAAAGTTCCCTTAGCTCATTCTTCATTCCGTCAAATGCGGATTTTTGTATTGCGATAACTTCCATAATCTGCTCAATTTTTCTGTGGAAGTCGAATTTATAAAGGCTTATTACAGGGGTGGGAAATATTGCAGGGTTTGGCTTTGAGAGGCAGTGTTTGGCGGTTTACACAATAAAAAAGGATAACCTTTCGAGCTATCCGATTTTTTCAATACCGTCATTACAATTATTATGTTCCTAAAATTTGCTGTAAACTTAGACTTTACTTTTTTCCGTACTTTCTGAAAGCGGCAATGAATTGGTAGATTAAAAATCCAACAAGGATTTTATTAAAATAGTCAATAGTCAGAGAAAAACCATTGAGTTCAGTTTTATTAACCAAAAAGTCTGACCTATGTGTTATGTCCAAAAATGAGAAGTAATAACCAACTAAATTCCAATCAACATCACTGCAATTAAAAATTCTTCCCAAGCTCCATAAATACAAAACGTAAAAGACAATTGAAATCGCTATTGTTGCAATAAACGGTTCTTTTATTGATAATCCGTGGTTGTTTGATAGGCTGTTAACTTTTAAGATTAGTCTATCCCAATATGGCAAATTCTCAATGTTTTTAAGGGCTTCGTTAGATATAGCTTGAAATTTTTGAGCTTCGTAGAAGTTTCCTGATGCTTCAAGTTGTTTTTTAAATTGAACAAAAATTTCATAGCGTGTCTTGAAATAATTATTATCCTTTTTATCTGGATAATGAATGTTTTCAATAGTCTGTATTTTGTCAAATCCCTTGTATGTGGTTGGAAAATCACAGGCAGTTAATGTAGTTTGCCCAAATTTATTTCTGTATAGAGATATAGTTGAATATCCATCAAATGATACGTTGTCAAACCAAACTTTATCAAGATTGGATTTATGTATCTCTAATTTGGTTTCTTCCGTTTCTTTTCTGAATGGTTTTATATCATAAAAATTACTGCCTAACTGTGCGGAAAAATTTCTGATATACCAACTATCTATTTTGCAATTTTCAACTAATACCTCTCCGGTTGAATATCCACTTATAGATAATGCTAATAGTTTAGCATTAATGACTTTTGTCAATTTATGTTCTTTATCCGCAGAATATTGAATATTTAAACTGACCTTGAAATTTTTCTTTTCTGCTTCGCTCAGAAAGTAGCCAATTTTATTTTCGATGTTATTAGAATGTGGTCTTTTGTAAAGTCCAATCTTATCGGTTGAATTTTCATTGAAATTGAATACTATTTCTTTGCAGTCATAAATGTAAAATGACTGTTTTTCCAAAAGTAAATTTTCAAGTGTAGCATTGACTGATTTAAGTAGCCTCTTCCACCTGACGGGATATATATTTTCTTCGGTAAATGAAACTACAGCTTTCTTTAAGTCAAGTAGAAATAATGAATTGTTCAAAAAGCAATTATTAACTGTTACACTTAATAAGTTGCTGTTTTTAATCCGTCCTTGTAGTATTGAACTTCCAAAGAAGATTGAAAGATTTGTTGTTATGATATTTTCAACCGTAATTTCTTCTATATAACAGCTAATAAACTGAATGCTTATATCTTTAAACTCAATTGTATCACTGTTCTCAATTTCTAATTTTTTAAAACGACAGTTAATGAAGCTAAATGTTATTCTTCCATCTTGAAATAACACATTTTCAAAGTCCGATGCTCTAATAACAATTTTGGTATCAGTTGGATAGTCCGTGTTCTCAATTAATGTATATGGTGTCAGGAAAATTGTGTTCATTTATTATTGTCGTTTTATTTGTTTACAGAAAATCAACCATCACTATCGTGGATTTTGTATTTCTGTGTTCGGGGATGATTTTTCCTTTTTTTCACGTGAATAGACCCACAATGACAATAGCCCGAATATAATCAGCGCATAAGCTACCCATTTGCCAACCTTTTCAATCAATTTAATGAAAACCGAACTTTCATAAGATGAAAAACCCTCTGCTCCCATAGGGCTGCGCCTGTAAAACTTTCTTCGGTTAATCCAGTAACGAAGTCCCAAGCCTGCAACCAAAAATATTATCCCTATAACCAATGATGCAACCATATCCTCACATTTTTAATTTCACAAGTATAAATTTAAGAAATATTGATGAGCCAGTAAAATGCTCCTAAGCATACGCTGTAAATAGAAAACGGCTTACCAATCAGATAAGCCGTTTTTATGAAATGACATACTACTTTTAATCGCTACTATTAAACTGAAAGCTCAATTGCTTTTCGTTCCCGGAGCTATCCGAAATCCAAACCTCAAAGGATTGTGATACGGCAGATGTTGACGTATAGTACAATCGAAACTGGTCTGTCGATAATGGGTATAAATCGTTCGGCAGGTATGGTGGTTCATCGTAGTATTTCAACGTTCCCTGTCCGTCAAACTGAAAGTAGCGGAGAAAATACTGCGTGTTGCTGTAATTCCCTTTACGCTGTATGGTAATGCGTATTTCTACTGTCTGTCCGTTGGCAACATCTTTGGGAACTGGCATCACGTTTACCTCAAAGGGAAAATCGTTCTGTATTTCGAGTTCATCGTCTTTGCTACAAGATACCAAAGAAACCGAAGCTGTGAGGATTGCCAGCATTACATATATCGAGCTTAATCCCATTCTGAATTTATTGAATATTGTTATCATTGTCTTTACGTTTTAAAAATTAAACCTTAGTCCCAAACCTGCCGACGGTCGGAACTGTTGTAAATCTGTACCCCAAAACACTTTTGTACGTCCTTGCAGGACAAGTACAAAACGGTCGGACAGGTACGTTTCAAAAGTGAGCCGTCCACCAGTTCCGTAGATAAAATTATCCTCGCTCAAAATTTTTGCACCGTCATACAACATCGTTTCGCCCCGGTTGATGGTTTCGTAACCGACTACGCCTGTTATTCCGAAGTTCAGCGTAATGTTCTTACGGGCATCGCCCAGCAGGAAGAAGCTGTAACCGCCTTCGGCAGTATAAGTTTCCTGCGGTATGCGCAGGGCTTTATAATCGTGGTACTGATGTGTGTATTCCAACGCCCAAAGCTGGTAGTTACCGTTTTTGCCGTTTACGGTCATTGCTACATTGATATAATAATCATTGCCAATCTTATCATCGGACAGCACTCCTGCATTTATTTCCAATCCTTTCTGTTTAGGCAACATTCTTTGTGCCTGTGTAACCGTGATGGCTATCAAGATGAGCATCACGGTATAGATATACTTTTTCATATAATTACTTTAAAAGGGTTATTAAAATTTCAGGTGCATATCGTTAATTAAACGAGCCTTGATTAAGTCTGAGTTTTCGATTTGCAGGGTTTGATGTCTGCCACCGCTCTTCTCGAAAATTTCAATCAGCAGTACCTTGTCATCTGCAATGGTAAATTGGTCTAACAGGAACACGTTTTGCTCGGTCGTTTTTCCGCCAATCTCATCCAATGGTTTGTAAGTCCTAAGCGGTATCATCGGGCGTTCCTGCACTACGGTACGTTTGGCTACCTTTTTATCCACCACTTTGAAATTCACAAAATCAATCTGAAACGGCACATTGGTACGGTTTCTCAATTCCGTATGGAAATAGTATTTGCCGTTGTGGATGTAAATGCCTTTGAGAATAAACTGAATGCCGAAACTCTTAGCCCCGATATGCTTTACAATGCGTTTGTCCTTTTTGTAAATGGTTTCCAATAACAAGCCTGCCAGCGATGGCGAATTGTTGCCCAATTCCTCAAAAAGCACATCGTTACCGTTGGCTTTATCCACCGCCTTTTGCATTGTCAGCAGGTCATAGCTCAATGCTTCGGGATAGGAACTGTAATACACATTGAAACTGTAAAAACGTCCGTCATTCGTGATAACGGAAAAATTGGTTTCCGCTTCAAAATCCCTTACCGTTGCTTTTACACGCAACACGTTTTCCGCATCTTCAGCTTTACCAGCAATCAGGTATTCGCTTCCCAAATCCACATAACGGATAGCGGTTGGAAAAATCAGGTGTGAAGTCTTATCGTAGGTAACTTCCATTTTATACGGTTCTATCTTGCCCAACGCAAGCGGAGTTCTGATGCTGTCCTGTGCATAAGATTGTACGGCAAAGCCGAGTATCAGGGCAAAAGCCCAAAAGGTTTTTAAATGATTTTTCATTGTTTTATTTATTTGAGTTCAACATTATTTTTTAGATACAAGAAAGACCTGATGTCCCGCTTTCAGCGTAACCTTTGGGGTTCTTACCTTTTTAGCGAAATAGCCCGAAATTCCCTGTACCATTCCTTTGCTTAAATCTGCGACAACCTGTTGTCCGGCATTCTGTGTGAGCATTACGCTCGTTCCACCTGTCTGGCTCATATTGCCTGCCATTTCGGTAAGGGCATTCATTTCGGGAGAATACGGAACGTACAAGCCTTGCTGCCCGTCTAAATCGTAAATGGTTATATCTACCGGGATGATACTGCCCTCCAGTTCTATCGAGGTAATCTTTAATTGTAGCCTGCCATTCTGAAATTTGGCATTAGCAGTTACAACCGTTCCTTTTGGAATAGTACGTTGTGGCGTTTGGGCAGGCTCTAATAATCGTAAACGCACACCCGTTTCGCCAATAACCGTTTGAGCATCGTGTACGCAGGCTTTAATACTGTTTTTAGGTTGTACCACCTGCTCCACAGAACCGGCGGTATAAAAGCCACGGTTCTTTGTTTCGCTCCAATCGGCTAAAAAAGCACTGTCCGTAGGCTCCCGATACAGGGCTGATACGGTGTTCTTTCTTGCAGGCGTAAACGATACAAAATGCTCCTTTTGATTAGCACCCGCTGCACCAACAGCACCCGGAACAGCACCATTAGCAGGGGCGGCAGTTCCGGTATTAGCATTCTGCGGAAGATATTTTGCCGCCATTTCATAGGACTTCTCCATTAGTTTAAGTTGGTCATCTACGGTGGCAACAGGTGGCACATCTTTTTCAGCGAGCTTCTCTTTCATTTCGTCCAGTTGCCTGCGGAGTTCCATTGTTTCCGAATTATTATCCTGATAGAATGAACCCAATGTGCTTTGCATATTTCGGTAGCTGTTCAACCCAGGATTGCCGTTGCTTCCAACATTTCTGCCACCTCCGCCAAAGCCGTTGCTGTCCTCATCTTCAGGAAACTGCTCATCGGTCGGTTCTTCCTTATCTTCCGTATTCCAGTAATCGGAAAGCGTTGCAAGCGCATTGCGTTTTTCCTGCTCTTTGCGTTCGAGCATTTCCTGCTCATACGCTTTGCCTTTGTCGGCAGGCATTCCTGCTCCGGTAGCCTGTGGTACGGCATCGTTTAGCCCCACATTTTCGATTGCCTTTTTATCTTCGGACGGTTTAAATATGAGGTACATACAACCCACGAAGACAATCGTCATTAAGCCGAAGATTAAAGGCTTTTTGAGCTTTTCCTTATTATTCTGTGTACCGTTTTGAAGCACATCAACGGTTTCTTTCGGGCTTCCCCCGGTTACCCGAACAACCGATTTTTTGTTCTCATTTTCTTTCATAAATCCTATTTTTTAAAATTGTTGATACTGTGTCCCGTAATCTTGCAGGACTTTCATTCTTTTTAAGAATAGGGTTCTCGATATGCCTGATGTTGATAGCATCATTGGGCTTACCCGTATCGTACATTACTTTGCCGATAACCCCTGCGGTCAGCAAGAGATAACCCACAAAAAAGTACAGGGTATATTGGTGCTGTTTGCGCACTGGCAATGCCTGCCAACGTTCGTCGAGCTTATCAAAATACCTATCCATATTTGCTCTTAATTTTTTCATACCGTTTTCTGTTTTAGAGCTTGAAACGCTTAGGACTTTTCCCTGCCTTTTGTTTCGGTGCATCGTTGACCAATGCCACCGCTTCCGCCGCTTTGGGTGCGGATATTACAGACAGGTTTGCCAGTTCTGATTTTTTGAGCAATTGCCCAAATTGGTCTTTTCTTGCCACCTCCATTCTGTTGAGAGAAAATTTGCCGTTCAGGTGTTTTACCCACATACTACATTGCACACTTGGCTTGTCTTCGCCCGACCATTGCAGGTAGCCTGTCAGCAACAAATCCTGTTTAGGTAAAGTGTCTGCACCTTTTTGGCAGCTTTCGAGGTAATCGCTGATGCTGTCTTTCAGCTTTCCGGCATACGCACCCTGCGTATGGAAATAACCATTGTATCCTTTGTCTGTAAGGATTTTTGCGAACGTGTTTAAATCTGATAATGCTTCCATAAGATTGTTTTTTTTAGCGTTCAATAACTTCTATATCCCTGTTTTCAACCACCGCAAACTTTTCAATGTTGAAGCCTTGCGGATTGTTGTCGGAACGAACAGAGTTTACGAGATAGCAGGAAGTAATCAGGTTACGCCTGGTCACGTTGCTCGAACGGATAATGAACTGTTTGGCGTAGGTACGTACCGCATAAGGATAGGTGTCGAAGTTGCACACGACACTATCGACCTCTATGCGTTGCTGTACATTCCCCGAAATAATCCTGCTGTAATAACCCTTTTCCGACAGGTCTTTGTAATAATCAAAAGCTGATTTATCGGCAAGGTTGAACGCCCTGCTCATATTGCTTTCGATAGCGTTCTTGTCGGGAGCAAGCGTAAAAAAGAGTTCGTGAAAACGCCTGACGTGTTCCCTTGCTTCCACAGGTCGGTTGATACTTGCATCTTGTGATAAGGCAAGCATTAAAGATTTGCCGTTATCCAATACATAGATTTTTTGGCGTTGTTCTTCTGCAAAGCGGTAGGACTGCCATACGGCATATCCTACCACGCCAATGCAGAGAACCGCAAACACAATGGCATATAATCTTATTTGCCTAAAGCTGTTTTCGATATTTCTTAGCGTTTTAAATTCCATTTTTTAGAATGATTAATTGTTTATTTATTCATCAGTTTACCGCCGATGTTTCCAACTGTGGAACCTGCACCTGCACCTGCGATGTTTCCTGTTTTCATTGCAGCTTGGTTTACGTTGCGGGTAAAGTTTCCTGCGCCTCCGGCTTGGATTACCCAACCTGTTACTGTCGGAATTGTAAAGTACCCGATGATGCCGATAATCATAAAAATGATATACACCGTATTGCTTGTATCAGGTATATAGGTCGGGTCGGCAAGCATTGCTATATCCCTTTCCAGTATGAGGGATTGTATTCTTGCCAGCATCGAGCTGAACAAATCTGAAACAGGAAGCCAGAGATATACGCTGACATACCTCGTGATCCACTGTGTGAGCGTGGACTGAAATCCGTCCCACACGGAAATAGCAAAAGCTATTGGTCCGAGTATGGAAAGGACTATGAGGAAAAACGTCCGTATAGTGTCAATAACCAAAGCCGCCGCCTGAAAGAGTATTTCCAGTAAATTGCGAAACCAATCCTTTATGGCTTTCTCTATCTTGTAGGCTTGCCTGTCCATATACATTCCCGCCATTGTACCAACGTCTGATGGCGACCATCCTAATTCATCCAGCTTTTTATCAAACTCTTCGTCTGATACCATATAGGCGGTTTCGGGATTTCGTACCATTGCTTCATATTCCAACTGGTCTTTCTGCTGTTGCAGCTTGTTCAGGTCAAGCACCTGGTCTTCAAGTATAGCGTGTGTTCCTGTAACCACAGGACTTAGTACCGCATTGATGGTTCCCAAAACAATAGTTGGGAAGAACATAATACAAAGCCCCAAAGCGAACGGGCGCAGCAAAGGGAAGACATCAATAGGTTCGGCACGGCTTAAAGCCTGCCAAACCTTTAATGCCACATAGAACAACGCTCCCAATCCCGCCAATCCCTTAGCCACCGCTGCCATATCGCCTGCAAGCGGCATCATATCGTCATAAAGCGAACGCAGGAGTTCGTGAAGATTATCCCATTCCATTTTTACCAGTATTTTTGGTTAGCAGTTCCGTAGAGTTCAAGCACTCTTTTGGCATCGTTTTTCTTTTTCGCTCTCAGGTAGCTTACAGAAATGTTTTTATTGGTGTAGTAGCGTACAAGGCTATGATAATCTTTTACTTCTTTGTACACACGGTCGATGATGTCCATACGCTCTTTGTCGTTTAGCGAAAGGCTTGAAGAGGTTATAATCTGCTTCAATTCTTTTAGCAGTTCGGTACTTTCATTGAGCAGTGCCGAATAACCATTGCCGATAGCGACCAATTCCTGTGGTGTAAAATTTGGGTCGTTCATCATCTTGCCAAAATTCTGCACGTATATTTCGGACACATCGCCTACTAACAGCACGGTTTGTTGCACTTTTCGGGCATCTTTCACAAGGTTGTTGATAGCTTTCAGCTTGTCGTAATATTCTTTACCCTGGTCGTACACTTTCTTCACTTCGTTGAAGTTCTTAACCACATTGCTCACGGTGGAAGAAGTCTGTATGATTTCGTTCGCACTGTTGATAATCCCTGAAGCCAGATTTGCAGGGTCAGTTACTACAAATTGGGCTTTCGCTGACGGTGCTACGGCGAGCATTAGTGCCGTACACACCAGATACAATACTTTTTTCATTGTTCTTGAATTTTAAAATGTTAATGACTATTGATTTGCTTTGTCCCGCCTTTGCATTGCGATATGCTTAATGGCGAGTTCTACGTTACCGTCCAATTCAGAAGCTAATTGCATCACTTCCATTTTTTCGGTTTCTTCGGTGGTGTATGCGAGGTATTCCTCCAAACTAACTTCGGTGGCATAGACTGCCGAGTGCGTACCACCTAAGCCAATCCAAACCTCTTTGTACAGTCGGCTTGCATCGTTATTCATATTGATAGAAAGTACCTGCCCTTTCTCTTTGTCCGTAAGCCCCAACATTGCCTGTATGTCATCGAATTTGTTCATATACTTGCGCTGGTCTAAGAGGATTTTGCAATCGGAGTTGTTGATGATACTTTCTTTCACAATGGGCGACTGGATAATATCATCGACCTCTTGCGTTACGACAATCGCTTCTCCGAAGAATTTGCGGACGGTCTTAAAGAGATACTTGATGTATTCTGCCATTCCTTCTTTTGCAATCGCTTTCCACGCTTCTTCAATCAGGATGAGTTTGCGGATACCTTTGAGCCTCCGCATCTTGTTGATGAAGACCTCCATAATGATAATTGTGACTATGGGAAAGAGGATTTTGTGGTCTTTAATCGCATCAATTTCAAACACGATAAAGCGTTTGGAAAGCAGGTCTAATTGCTTGTTGGAGTTCAACAGGTAATCATATTCGCCACCCTTGTAGTAGGGTTCGAGAACATTCAGGAAGTTGGCAATGTCAAAGTCTTTTTCCCTTACCTGCTTTTCCTCCAACACCTTGCGGTAATCGCCTTTTACATACTCATAAAAGCCGTTGAATGACGGGTAAACATCTTCCTGTTTGATGCGTTCGATATAGCCACTTACTGCATTGGAGAGAGCAACCTCTTCCGAGCGGGTGGGCGGTTCATCATCACGTTTCCATAAGGTCAGTATCAAAGTCTTGATACTTTCACGCTTTTCAATATCGAACACGCCATCATCTGTATAGAAAGGGTTAAAGGCAATGGGATTGTCTTCTGTATAAGTGAAGTAAACGCCGTCTTCGCCTTTGGTTTTCCCTTTGATGAGTTCGCATAAACCCTGATAGGAATTACCCGTATCTACCAACAGGACGTGTGCGCCCTGTTCGTAGTATTGCCTTACCATATGATTTGTGAAGAACGATTTTCCCGAACCTGATGGCCCCAAAATGAATTTGTTGCGGTTCGTGATAATCCCACGCTTCATCGGCAAATCCGAAATATCCAAATGGATAGGCTTTCCGGTCAGGCGGTCAGCCATTTTGATACCGAACGGCGAGGGCGAATTGTGATAGTTAGTTTCTTCCGTGAAGAAGCACAAGGCAGGCTCGATAAAAGTGTAAAAACTTTCCTCACTCGGAAAATCGCCTGCATTGCCCGGCATTCCTGCCCAATACAATGTGGCTACATCCGTAGTGTTGTGGCGTGGTTTGCATTCCATCAGTGCCAACGCACTACCGCAATCATTCTTTAGCTGTTTCAGTTCTGCCGGATCTTCCGACCACGCCATAATGTTGAAGTGTGCACGGATGGAGGATAGCCCGAAGCTGTGGGCTTCGTTCAGATACTTTTCTATCCATTCTTTGTTGATTTGGTTGGCACGGCTGTACCTTGCCAGTGAGTGCATATTCCTTGCGGATTTTTCAAACTTTTGCAGGTTGTCTTCGCTATTATCCAAAAACAAATACTGATTGTAAATGTGATTGCAGCTTAACAGCAAACCCACAGGTGCGGCGAATGACAGACGGCAGTCGCTACGGTCGGTAGATAGCTTTTCAAAACGGGTATCTGCCGATACCGTTCCGGGCAGGTCGTCCGTGTCCGAAAGCGTGTGCAGGCTTAACCTTTTGTTCCCGATACGGACTTCTTCTGTTCCGAGTGCGATGTCCTGCATCGGTGTTCCCGCATCCCTCGATAGCGTAAGGTATTGTTCCAGCAACCCCTGCTTTTCTTCCGTTCCGATGATTTCATCTTCGGTAAGGCGTTGCAGGGTTATAAAACCGCTATCGTTTACGATACGTTCAAACTGTGCCACCGCTTCCATAAAGCGATGTATCGTTTCCTTGTTCCTAATTTCCTTTGGTATCAGTGAACCTTTACAAAGCGATGAAAAATTACTTTGCATACGCATACGCTCTTTGGTTGTCTTGGTTAAAAAGAGGTAGCAATAATGGTTCAGGAACGGTCGCTCATTAAAATGGCGTTGGTAGGATTTTGCCAAAAAACTTTGATTGTCTTCTGCCAAATCGGGCGCATAGCTTTCTTTGATATACCAATCCTGTTTGTGAATGACCGTAAAATCCGGCAAGGTCTTAATAGCCTTATGCCAGGCGGAATGAATGGCTTCATATTCCGCAGAGGCTACGGTAAACAGTTCCGGCAAACGCACTTCAAAACAGGCGGTAATGTCTGCATCTTTGGAAAGAATGCAGTTGTTTTCTACTGCCAGCAAAGGAAACTTGCTTTCCAATGTGGTGGTCTTTGCTACATTTCTCATACGGCATTCGATTTAGGAGTGAATTTTAAATAGCGGTGTACTGCCTTGCGACAAATGATATGGCGGGGATGCCTTTTATTAGCCGCTATCTTCATTAATCCGTGTTCGCCGTACTTCCTATTCAGCGAAAAGGTCTGCCACACAATCAGCGAAGCACCGCCTGCTCCGAGAAACAGGCAGATGTAAGAGTTTACGCCTGCCATATACAGTATCATCACGAAGATGAGCGTACCGAGTAATCCGCCAGCGAAGATGAACAGGTATTGCGCTTTCAAACCTTTAAATTCCACCGTTCTTCCGATGCCTTTGTTTATGTTGTAATTGTTCATAAAGCAAAGGATTAAAGGAAGAATGAACGCAGGATGGTAGCTGCCACGATTAAGAAGATACACGCACCGAACCAGCTTGCCGCAGTTTTGCTCGTATCGGGGTCGCCCGAACTGAATTTGTTGTACACCTTAACACCTCCGATTAGCCCGACCACCGCACCGATGGCGTAGATTAATTGGGTTGCGGGGTCGAAATAAGACGTTACCATTTGGGTAGCCTCGTTGATACCTGCCGAACCGTTACCCTGTGCGAACGCACCAATTCCTGACAGCATAGCCACGGCTGCCAGCAATACTTTTTTTCTCTGTTTTTTCATAATTGAAACACATTAATTTGTTACTGTTATCCCGCACCTTGCGGTCTTTCGGGATAAAGGTGTTTCAGAAAATGAGGCGGTCTAACAAAGTGGCAGTCAAAGGAAGTGTTTGGCTGTGAGTGGCTTTGTAACAGATACTTGAGCATAAAAAAACGCCAAACTTTTTACTGTATGGCGTTTACTGACCGGGCTGTTTATTTTACATTTTTCGTCCTTTTGGTTTGCTTTTCTTTGATTGGGTTGGCTGTTGTTTTTCGACAGTCTTTTGTTGGTTCTTTTCAGTTTTCAGATTGCTTCTTATCAAACCAACAAGAAAGGTTTTCTCCCACGGTATTTGCTTCGCTTCAAACTGCAATTGCAAGCCCTGCTTTGCCAGTCCGTGTGTCAATTCAAATCCATAATGTCTGTTCCATCCAATCCTGTCAAGCAATCTTTCAGAGGGAAAACTCACAGCGATTAAATCTTTGGGAAGCTCTTTTATATTCCGATAGTCAGGCTCCTGAAATTCGTGTGTCTTCGGATTGTATGGAATGGTATAGGTTCTTTTATCTTCATCATAATAGTTTTCTATATCCGAGAACACAATCCCTTTAGACAGAAAATCATCTTTAGGTCGTAGCATATCCATACGGATATCCACATCAAAAGTATGACCTGCAATATCTATGGTAGGTAGCATTCCTTTGTTTACACGCAAGTCGTAGGCTTCCTGATTAATTTCATTTTCCATATTTCCTTGTTTTTAAAAATGACAAAGGGAAGTCTATAAAAACTCCCCAATGTCAAAATCACTCAAATCACTTTTCCGCAAAGTGGAAGAACTGTCTTCCGTTTCAGATGAAAGGGTACTATCCAAAAGCTCGGCAATTTTTAGGGAGGCACCCTCGATGGAATTTTCCAATAAGCTGAATAATTCAGTCCCCTGTAATCTTTGAACTATATCTACCGCTGTTTCCTTTTGTGATTGTTCCAAATTCTCTTTTTGGAGCAATGCACCTACGGAGCTTAGTTCTTCAAAGGTAACCCCTTGGGCAAGACTGTTATCGCCACCAAATATTCCGTACCTGTTCCATTCTTCTTCCTCTTCCTCCAAATCAGGCATATTTCTGAAAACTTCGTCCAGCTCTTCCTGCGGAATTTGAATACCTACGTTTTCATTTTCGTCGTATTCAATGTCTAAATTATCAGGGTTTATCTCTTGTTCCTCAATTTGGCTTTCATTGGCAGCGTTTGGCAGGGAAAGGCTTCTTACAGGCTTGGGCTGACCCATAATATCGGGCAGGTTCGGATTAACCTTTTCCTGCATTGGCTTATGCTCCGACCTTTTCTTAATGACAATCTTATCCTGCACCAGCAGGGCAATGACTATGAGCAGGCATATCACAATTACTGTTTCCATAGCTTATAAAATGGGTTTAAAATGGTCGTTGAAATAATCTGTAATATCTTCCCCGAACTCCTTGAAGTGGTGTTCAAGAATATTGTCAATGTATGAGTAGAGCGTTGTTTTTTCCTCCCTTGTTACTTGTACAATACGGAGCAATCTTTCGTGGTATTCAGGGCGTATGTAAACCACCTTGCCGTTACGCCCCGATGGAAACCGATTGGCTAAAAACCGGGCACTATATTGTGCGGTGCTTTTAGGTTGTGTCTTTTTCTTAAATAAATTTTTCATAATCAAATACTTTATAGAATAGGTTTATTATTCTTGTTATAATCTTCGAGAATTTCTTCGGAATGCAACTCAAAATGGTGCTTTAAGATATTATCCAAATAGGCGTACAATGGGATTTCTCCCGCACCGATAATCTTCACTATCCGGGTAAGCCTTTCGTGGTATTCGGGACGGACATAAATAGATTTATCGCCTCTTCCTTTCAGTGTGTTCCTTTTAAGGAATTTAGAAGAATACGATTTGTTTGTCTTCTTTGCTCTGGTCGCTTTATTGCTCTTTTCCATATCTCCAATTATTAAATGGGTTTATACTTGTCGTTATAGCTCTTGGTAATCTGTTCGCCAAATTCCTGAAAATGGTAGTCCAGCAGATTGTCCAGATAAGCGTATATACTAATCTTATCTTCGCCAATCACCTGAATAATGCGTGTCAGCTTTTCATGAAATTCCGGTCGTATATAGACCGTTTTTCCGTCACGGGCATTGGTGTCGGTTTTTTTGAAAAAGATATTTTCGTAATCGGTTTCAGCGTTTCGCCTTGTTCTGTTCTTTTCTCTAACCGTGACTTTGTTTCGGTCAGCCTGTTGTTTTGTTTCCTCAACTTCACTTTCCTTTTTGGGTTCTTTTACGGGCTCAGGAGGTAGTTTTATGCCATCCTTTTTGATACCATCCACCATAAGGCTCATCATAAGTTCTTCGTTTATATCGGGAGTAACCCTTTTCTTGTTTCCTTTTTCCATAGGGCTTATAATTGAATGATTTTTAAAAATTCGTTCATAAACAGGTTTAACTGACAGGTTTTCATCAACCGTTTGTCGGGAGGCAATAGCGTGGAGCGGAAAACGGTTTTGCTGTTCACTTCGCTTTCTTTACGAAAGCGTGTACTGCTCTTGATTTGGCTCTGCATCAGGCTTAATCCTAATTGGCGGATAAGGCTGTTATATACCTCATATAATGGTGTACTTTCCCTGCCGTCCACTTGGTTCCAAAACAGGTTAATTGTTTTAATGGAAGTTTCACCTTGTTTCATAATCACGTCCTTTAAAAGTTGTGTAAAAACAAGCGTACTTTCCATTACCACACGGTCTGCCGTGATGGGAGTAAAAATGTGGTGCATTCCTGCCAACGCTTTAAGAATGCCGGGTGTGTTCACGGTTCCGGGTAAATCGAAGAATATAACATCAATCGGAACAGGAGAAGCGTTTACATATTCCTGGGCTTTTTCTAATACACTATCAGCCCCGTGCTGTATAATCTCATACGCCTTTTTGTTTATGGTCATAAATTGATTATACGCCTGTTTCTTCAGGGCTTCGTTTCCCATTACCATTTTAAGGTCACGTTCTTTCATTTTCATCAGGCTGTGCTGTGGAAAATCCGTATCAAATACGGCTACATTATAACCTAAACGATAATGCAGGGTACTTGCAGCAAGTGTGGTGAATGTACTTTTGCCGACACCGCCTTTTTGAGAAGAAAAGGCGATAAATACTGTTTTGTGTTTTGTACTCATATCTCTATTTATTTAATTATTTATATACTCCATTACCTATTATGCGTAAATGCTTATGTCCGCAGATAGACACCTCTGTATTTAAGTATGTTGCTATGCACCGATTTATTTACGTACGTAATTATTTACCCATAGACCAACCTATCTATGTACTTGAATACACGCCTACATCGGTAGGCAGATAAGTAGATTTGTACAAGCAGACCTACTTACCTGAATACTTGCACTTGTGCATACAGAACAACATAACCAGGTATCTGAACAGGTACTTTTCTATGTACCTGTTTGCTTGATTACTTACTTCGGTAGTTAGGTACTTATGTTGTTACCTACATAACTATCTATACACTTACTTCCTTTTGTTGGTACAAATAAAAAGAGATAAACAAAGGAGTTTATTAATGTGGCAGTGTTTGGCGTTCAAAGGCAGTGTTTGGCACTGCTATACAGCACAATGCTTTCGTAAACAGGGCTTTACTTTGTACAATAATTTTTATTAACGGATTTATGCAAAAGACTTTTGACAAATCGGAGGGTAACGGGAACGGCATCGAGCCGTTTTTCCCTGTTACATTTAATCCGGTTCCGCCTTTTTTGGCGGACGGATTTTTGTGTTCAACAGAACACGGCAAGTTGTGTTTTGAGGCACTCGAAACCGAGTTAGTGCCTCAAAACAACTTGCCCTGCTGGGAGCTTAAAAAACGTCTTCCGAAGTCAGCGTTTTGTGTGGATTTAAAAATGGATTAGTGATGAACGAGAACAATAACAAAAAACAGAATAAGGGCGGACGGAGAGCTAAGACCGACCCAAGCATCCATCGCCACGTTTTCCGCCTTACAGACGAAGAAAACGCCAAACTTTTATCGCTTTTTGAAGCATCGGGAATGCCCAATAAAGCAAAGTTTATTATTTCCCTGCTGTTTAGTAAGGAAATGAAATCGGTTAAAATTGACAAAGGAACAGTTGATTTTTATATGCGACTGACTTCTTTTCACAGCCAGTTTCGCTCCATAGGTGTAAACTATAACCAGATTGTAAAGCTGTTGTACAAGAATTTTTCGGAGAAAAAAGCCGCAGCGTTCCTGTACAAATTGGAAAAACAAACGGCTGAAATGGCGATGCTATGCCAAAAAATCATTCAACTAACCGAAGAATTTGAAGCAAAGAACCTGAAAAAATAGCAGTACAGATGATAGCAAAGATTGGCAGAAGCGGGAATTTATACGGTGCATTGGCGTACAATCAGCTCAAAGTAGAGAATGAAAACGGGAAAATTCTGTTCGCAAATAAGATAATCGAAACGCCAACTGGAGCATATACTGTTGCACAATTAGCACAATCTTTTGCACCTTACCTGATTGCCAACCGCAATACGGAAAAGCATACGTTGCATATTTCGCTCAATCCCGACCCGAAAGATAAGGTTAGCGATGACAGGTTTCGGCAAATGGCGGAAGAATATATGCGGGAAATGGGCTACGGCGAACAGCCTTTTGTGGTATTCAAACATACCGATATCGACCGCAGCCATATACACATTGTATCGGTTTGCGTGGACGAGCAGGGCAAAAAGATTTCGGACAAATTCGAGAAAATGCGGTCTATGAATGTGTGCCGTGAACTGGAAAGACAACACGGCTTGATACCCGCAACCGATAAAGAACACAAGCAGAACGACAAGATTTTCCGTCCGGTAGATTATCGGGCAGGCGATGTGAAAAGCCAAATCGCTTCGGTTGTCCGCCACCTACCGAATTATTATAAGTTTCAGACTTTGGGCGAATACAATGCCTTGCTTTCCCTGTTTAATGTTACCACCGAAAAAGTGGAGGGCGAATTGCAGGGAAAAATGCGGCAAGGCTTATTATATATTCCTTTAAACGAGAAAGGCGAAAGAGCCGGGCATCCGTTCAAGGCTTCGTTGTTTGGTAAAAATGCAGGGCTTCCGGCTTTGGAACTGCATTTTGCAAAATGCAAAGAGGATTTAAAAGACCACCCAAGTAAGCAGACCCTAAAAGCTGCAATTTCTATTGCTCTGAAATCCACAAATGATGAGCAGGCTTTTAAAAAGCAGTTGAGTGAACAGGGCATTAATGTAGTGGTCCGCCGGAACGATACAGGTCGTATTTATGGTATCACTTTCATAGACCACAATTCAAAGGCGGTTTGGAACGGTTCACGCTTAGCAAAGGAACTTTCTGCCAATACCTTTAATGATTATTGGAACAATAATATCAAACCGGAGATTAAAGAACCTGTCGTACAACTTCCAAAAACATCCACATCAAATGATGCAGATCTTCCTGCGGAAGAACCTCATCATTTGTTCGACTTCCTGAATACTACTGAAAAACACGAAGACGGTTTGATTGAGGCATTTGGCGGTTTGTTACCCGAAGCACAGGGCGATGATTACGAGGAACAGGATTTTGCTAACAAAATGAAGAAGAAAAAAAAAAGAAGACTGTAAGAGGTCAGATTTTGGAATTAAAAATCTGTTTTTAAAAAGATTTATTGAGCTGTCACTTTATAATTCTGAAAGAATTTGAGTTGTATTTAAGTAATTGCTTAAATAAACAAATTGACTATCTTTGTGCTATGGACAATAATTCTTGCATACGACAACAAGCAGACATTAAACAAATAAACCGCTGTAAAGACCGAGTTTCAGAACTCAACGGTTCTTTTGACTATTTATCGAACGGACTTGAATTAGCGGGAAACAATGTAAGACTGAAAATACTCTTTCTACTTTATGAAGAAAAACGACTTTGTGTTTGTGATATAAGTGATATTCTTGGTATGACAATTTCAGCGGTTTCACAACACTTGCGGAAACTCAAAGACAGAAAACTTATTGAAACCGAACGAGAAGCTCAAACTATTTTTCACTCACTGACTAAAGAGTATGAAAAAATGCTGAAACCATTTTTCAAAATACTTGACGAAAACAAAATATTAGAAACAATATGAAAACTGACAAAAAATTAATTGGTGCAGGACTTTTGACTACAATTGCAGCTTCTCTTTGTTGCATCACACCAGTATTGGCTCTTATTGCAGGAACAAGCGGTCTTGCTTCCACTTTTTCTTGGCTTGAACCTTTTCGACCCTATTTTATCGGGTTGACAATTTTGGTTCTTGGTTTTGCTTGGTATCAAAAGTTGAAACCCAAAAAGCAGATAGATTGCAATTGTGAGACAGAAGAAAAACCAAAATTCATTCAGTCAAAAATGTTTTTAGGAATTGTAACAGCATTTGCAATCGTAATGCTTGCCTTTCCATACTACTCAAGCATTTTCTACCCAAAGACAGAAAAGCAAATTATAGCGGTGGACAAATCCAATATTCAAAAAGTAGAATTTACGATTAGCGGAATGACTTGTGCAAGTTGTGGCGAACACGTAAATCACGAAGTAAATAAATTGACAGGAATAATAAGTTCAAACGCCTCATACGAAAAAGGAAACGCAATCGTGGAATTTGACAACTCAAAAACGAATATTTCTGAGGTCGAAAAAGCAATTAACTCAACAGGATATTCTGTAACCGACAAAAAATAAAACCAAATGGAAATCATATTGCAATCAACAATTACTTGCCCCAACTGCGGACACAAGAAAGAAGAAACAATGCCGACAGACGCTTGCCAATATTTCTACGAATGTGAAAAATGCAAACAAGTTCTTAAACCAAAACAAGGAGACTGTTGTGTTTATTGTAGTTACGGAAGTGTTCCTTGTCCACCAATTCAGCAGGACAAAAAATGTTGCTGACGGACAGAAAACAGAAGAGCAACTAAAAGTATTTTTTATTTGGATGCTTCATAAATGTTACGATACAAAAGGATCATAGAAGCTACAACTCTTATCACTTCGCCAAACACTGCCACGCACCGCCATTGACTGCCACATTCTTATAGCCGCTGTGTAGAGCCTTTAAATTCACGCCCGAACATTAAAACTAAAAAAGAATGCAGGGAGAAGACGATTTAAGAGGTTTAGCCAAAATAATGGCTTTTATGCGGGCAGTCAGTATTCTTTTGGTGCTGATGCACCTTTATTGGTTCTGCTACGGGTTCTTTTTAGAACGTGGTTGGACGTTGGAAATAATCAACAAGATATTAGGCAATTTCGACCGGACGGCGGGCTTGTTTTCACATACCCTTTATACCAAGGCGTTCGCTTTGGTTTTGCTTGCTTTGAGTTGTTTGGGAACGAAAGGCGTAAAGAATGAGAAGATAACCTGGGCTAAAATCTACGTGGCTTTGGGCGTTGGTTTTGTGCTGTTCTTTCTGAACACGCCGTTGTTAAAGCTATCTCCGGTAATAGGCACATTTCTGTATATCCTTACTATCTCGTTAGGTTATATTGCTTTGCTGATGGCGGGCGTATGGATGAGCCGCTTGCTTCGTACCAACTTAATGGACGATGTTTTCAACAACGAGAACGAGAGCTTTCAACAGGAAACAAAGCTGATGGAAAATGAATATTCCGTTAACCTGCCCACCAAATTTTACTACAAAGGCAAATGGAACAACGGTTGGATAAACATTGTAAATCCTTTCAGGGCATCAATCGTGTTGGGTACTCCGGGTTCCGGTAAATCTTATGCCATCGTAAACAACTACATCAAGCAGCAGATTGAGAAAGGCTTTAGTATGTATATATATGATTTTAAATTTGACGACCTTTCCACCATTGCCTACAATCATTTATTGAAGCATCGGGATAAGTACAAAGTTCAACCAAAATTCTATGTGATAAATTTCGATGACCCACGCAAGAGCCATAGGTGCAATCCACTCAATCCCGATTTTATGACAGACATTTCCGACGCTTACGAAGCGGCTTACACCATAATGCTGAACCTCAACCGTAGCTGGATACAGAAGCAAGGGGATTTTTTCGTGGAAAGCCCAATTATCCTATTGGCTGCCATTATTTGGTATCTGAAAATCTATGAGGATGGTAAGTATTGTACATTCCCGCACGCCATTGAATTGCTGAATAAAAAGTATTCGGACGTATTTACCATTCTGACCTCATATTCCGATTTGGAAAACTATCTTTCTCCGTTTATGGATGCCTGGCAAGGTGGCGCACAAGACCAATTGCAGGGACAGATTGCATCGGCAAAAATCCCTTTGTCAAGAATGATTAGCCCGCAGTTGTATTGGGTTATGACTGGCGATGACTTTACGCTCGACATCAATAACCCAAAAGAGCCTAAAATTTTGTGCGTGGGTAATAATCCCGACCGCCAAAATATCTACTCCGCAGCATTGGGTTTGTACAATTCCCGTATTGTTAAGCTCATCAACAAAAAAGGGCAATTAAAGAGTTCAGTAATCATAGATGAGCTGCCCACAATTTATTTTAGGGGACTGGATAATCTTATCGCAACAGCGAGAAGTAATAAGGTGGCTGTATGTTTGGGCTTTCAGGATTTTTCGCAATTAACAAGGGATTATGGCGACAAGGAAAGTAAGGTAATTCAAAATACCGTTGGTAATATTTTCTCCGGGCAGGTAGTTGGCGAAACGGCAAAGAGCCTTTCGGAACGTTTCGGAAAAGTATTGCAGAAACGCCAAAGTATGACGATTAACAGGAATGATAAATCTACCTCTATCTCCACACAGTTAGACAGCCTTATTCCGGCTTCTAAAATCTCAACACTTACACAAGGTATGTTTGTCGGTTCGGTATCAGATAATTTTGATGAACGTATTGAGCAAAAAATCTTTCACGCTGAAATTGTAGTGGACAATGAAAAAGTTGCCGCAGAAACTAAAGTATATCAGAAGATACCGGAAATCCTATCCTTTGTTAATGAACAGGGAGAAGATAAAATGAAACAGGAAATTGAAAGCAATTACCGTCAGATAAAATCAGACATCCTGCATATTGTGGAAAGCGAAATAGAACGGATCAAGAACGACCCGAACTTGCAGCATTAAGTGCAAGAGGGATAATTTTCTCAAATTGCTTGTGTATTTAGAAATAATATCGTAATATTGCGATATTAAAATATCGAAACAATGGGAGCAAGCAAAACAGACCATTTTACAGATCAGCAAAACCAAATTGCGATTATCGCAAAAGCGTTGGGGCATCCGGCAAGAATAGCCATTATAGAGTATCTCCTAAAAGTGAATGCCTGTATATGCAGCGATATAGTTGATGAACTTCCCTTGGCACAGCCTACCGTTTCGCAGCATTTGAAAGAATTAAAAAACGCAGGATTGATAAAGGGAAATATTGAAGGTAATTCTATTTGCTACTGCATCAATGAAAAAACCTTTGATTTACTGAAAGAATATTTTTCAAAAATCATCTTTACCGTAACCAATCAAAAATGTTGCTAATCGTATGGAAATCGCATTTATCATTTCAATAGTATTGCTCATAGCTTATTCTTTTCTTGCATTGTTTGACGGTGTATTTCTGCATCTGTACAAATACCGTTTGTACGAACATAAGGAAAGTAAATTTGAACATCTTACGCATACCGTAAGAGCAATTCTGTTTACAGGTATTCTCGTTTCATTATTCATCAACATAGAAAATAATAGCTTATTTTTATTTGGTGCAGCGTTGGTAGTAGCTGATATTATCACATTGATTGTTGATGCTTATTTAGAAAAAGACAGCCGTAAATTTATGGGAGGTTTGCCACGTTGGGAATACATTTTACACCTGTTGGTAAACGGTTTTCATTTCGCAAGTATAGCGGTATTCTTAGTCATTAAAATAAACCTTGACAGCAACGGAATTACATTAGCTAATAATTTTCAGCAGATAGAGAGCTTTCATACATTTAGAACTATAGCTATAAACCTTTTACCCGGAGCAGTGCTTATAAGCCTGTTACATATTTTGGTTTATTTCCCAAAATTCAATTTCTATTTTAATAAGTTGAACTTTAAATGTTGCTAAAAATTTGCTTATAATAATCGCAATATTACTATATAACAATAATACAAAAACAATGAAACTATCAGAAATTAAAGAAATCCTACCAACATTAGAGAATGTTGAATTTCAATTAGAGAACGGAACATTTGTACCGGAACATTTCCACGTTACCGAAGTGGGACAAATCAATAAAAATTTTATTGATTGTGGCGGAACCATCAGAAATGAAAAAGTTGTCAATTTCCAATTATGGAATGCTAACGATTTTGAACATAGACTAAAGCCAACCAAACTATTAAATATCATCAAATTATCCGAAGAAAAATTAGGTATTGAAGATGCTGAAATCGAAGTAGAATACCAAAGTGATACTATCGGAAAATATGATTTGGATTTCAACGGAAAAACATTCGTACTAAAAAGTAAAACAACGGCTTGCTTGGCAAATGATGCCTGTGGCATTCCTGCCGAAAAACAAAAAATAAAATTATCGGCGTTGAATAATGCGTGTACACCTAATTCAGGATGTTGTTAAACCCTATAAATCAATCAAAATGTATAAGAATTTAGTTGAAACAATAAACAATGTTACTACTTTTCAAAATATCAGTGAGGAACGAAAAAACACATTACAACCGCTGATAGATTTTGTACAGCAAAAAGTAATCAATAGACAGGAAATAAATATCAATTTTATTTGTACCCACAATTCCCGAAGAAGCCATTTATCGCAGGTTTGGGCACAGGTGGCATCAGCACACTATGCTATCCTCAATGTACATTGTTATTCAGGCGGTACAGAGGAAACAGCATTATTCCCGAAAGTGGCAGAAACATTGAACCATCAGGGTTTTAACATTTTCAAAATAGCAGATACCAACAATCCTGTATATGCCATAAAATACAGCGATAATTCTTTGCCAATTATCGGCTTTTCAAAAAAATACGATAGCCCGTTCAATCCTGTATCAGCATTTGCAGCTATTATGACCTGTTCACAGGCAGATGGCGGATGCCCTTTTATTGCAGGTGCTGAAAAAAGAATACCTATCACATTTGAAGACCCTAAAATTTCAGACAATACGCCGGGGCAAACAAATGCATATGCAGAAAGAAGTTTGCAGATAGCAACCGAAATGTTTTATGTCTTTTCAAAAATCAGCCAATAACCAATGCAACCAAAACTAAAATTTCTTGACCGTTACCTAACCTTATGGATATTCCTTGCAATGGCAGTAGGCATAGGATTGGGATATTTCTTTCCGGGTATATCAAAAATTACGGATGTCCTATCCGTAGGCACTACAAACATTCCTTTGGCAATAGGTCTGATACTAATGATGTACCCGCCATTGGCAAAAGTGGATTATTCATTATTGCCTATGGCATTTAAGGATAAAAAAGTAATCGGTATATCCTTATTGCTGAATTGGGTTATCGGTACAGTGCTGATGTTCGGATTAGCTGTTTTGTTTTTACGGAATGAACCCGATTATATGACAGGGTTGATACTGATAGGTTTGGCAAGATGTATCGCAATGGTAATCGTTTGGAGTGACTTAGCTAAAGCAAACAGAGAATATACAGCTATGTTAGTTGCATTAAACAGCATCTTCCAGATATTTACTTACAGCTTTTTAGTTTGGTTATTCATCAACATATTACCTGCAAAATTGGGGTTAGCCAATTTCAATGTAAGCGTATCAATGAAAGATGTTACCGAAAGTGTATTAATATATTTAGGCATTCCATTCTTGGCAGGTTTTCTAAGTCGTTACTTCCTTGTAAAATTAAAAGGTATAGAATGGTATAACAGAAAATTTGTACCCCGAATATCGCCCATTACATTGTATGCTTTACTGTTTACGATAGTATTAATGTTCAGTTTGAAAGGCGATAAAATATTGGAGTTGCCAATGGACGTGGTAAAAATGGCTATACCCTTAATCATCTATTTTGTACTGATGTTTTTTGTGAGCTTCTTTATCAATAAATCCCTTAAAGTTCCTTACGACAAAAACGCATCCATCGCATTTACAGCCACAGGAAACAATTTTGAATTGGCAATAGCCGTAGCCATAGCGGTTTTCGGTATTCATTCACCACAGGCATTTGTGGGCGTTATCGGTCCACTTGTGGAAGTTCCGGTACTCATATTATTGGTCAGGGCAAGCTTGTGGTTGAAGAAGAAATATTATAAATAAAAATACTTATAAGGCATAAATCACGAATAGATATTTGAAAACTAATTTTTAATATCTTAGCAAAATGAAATTTATATCTTTAATATTAGCCGTCTATGTAATGCTGTTATCAGCAGTACCGACTTTTATTGAAGATAAATGTATGCAGGAGCAGACAACCGAGCAAAGACAAAACGGACAGGAAGACCAAGATTGCAATAAAGGTTGTTGTTCGCCATTTTTTAGCTGTAACACCTGTACAGGATTTGTTTTAACTACTTTTCATTTTTCGGCTACACATTCAGTAAAAGAACCGCAAAGAAAATTAGGGACAATGCCAACACCGCCTGTTTCTGATTTTCCCTTTTCCGTTTGGCATCCCCCACAGCTTGTTTAATATGTAGTGCTTTCAGCACAGTTTATTACCTGCGGTGCATAGCACCGCTATCATTCATTTATTCATATTAAGCATTATTTTTTCAATGAAAAAAATATTCATTGTGTCATTATTTATGACATTCAACCTTTGTGTATATGCACAAAATACGTTCAAAGCTGTAATAAAAGACAGTGAAAAAAAAGAGCTTTTAATGGGCGTAACCGCACAGGTTACAGGAACTACAATCGCAACAACTTCAGACGAAAACGGACAAATCATATTAACAGGTATTCCAAATGGTTTGCAGGAAATTCAATTTAGTTATATTGGTTTTGCCCAACGTACCGACAGCTTTAATTTTCCGTTAGAAGATACAGCTCCGATTGAAATCCTACTTTCTGAACAATCGGAAGATTTGGAAGAAATCGTTATTTCATCAACAAGAAGTACAAGAACTATCCAAAATATCCCTACACGCATTGAGTTTATAGGAAGTGAGGAGTTAGACGAAAAAGGCAATATGAAAGCAGGGGATATTCGTATGCTTTTGGCAGAAAGCACAGGCATCCACGTACAAACCACATCGCCCACAAGTGCCAATGCAAGTATTCGTATTCAGGGGCTTGACGGACGATATACGCAAATCTTAAAAGACGGTTTCCCGATTTATTCGGGTGCTTCAAGTGGGTTAGGTTTGTTGCAAATCCCACCCCTTGACTTAAAGCAGGTGGAAGTTATCAAAGGTTCAACTTCCACGCTGTACGGTGGTGGAGCAATAGCAGGTCTGGTCAATCTGATTTCCAAAACACCAACGGAAGAAAGGGATTTACGCTTTCACTTAAACGGAACATCGGGCAGAGGTTTAGACATCAGCGGCTTTTACGGACAGAAGTTTAAGAAAATCGGAACGACAATATTTGCTTCGCACAATCGCAACGGAGCTTACGACCCTGCACAAATCGGGCTTTCTGCCATTCCCCAATTTGAAAGGTATGTACTGAACCCTAAATTATTTGTTTACTTCAATGATAAAACAAAAATGAACTTTGGTATCAATACCACCATTGAAAACCGTTTGGGTGGCGATATGCTCTACATCAAAGGCAAAGGGGATAACACCCATCAATATTTTGAAGAAAACAAAACACAGCGTTATTCCACCCAATTTGTTTTTGACCATACGGTAAACGAAAACAGTTTTGTACAAATCAAAAACAGCGTAAGTTATTTTAACCGCAATACAGCTATTCCCGATTACGAGTTTGAGGGAATGCAAACAGCCACTTTTACGGAAGCAAGCTATACCCACATCAAAGAAAAATCAGAATGGGTAACAGGCGTTAATATTTGGACGGACAATTTTATAGAAAAACAGATTACCGTATTTCCGTTGAGGGATTACAACCAAACCACATTCGGGGCTTTCGTTCAAAACTCTTTTAGGGCTACGGATTGGCTACAATTAGAAACAGGTTTAAGAACGGATTACGTGATAGATTACGGAGCTGTTTTTTTGCCAAGAGTATCGGCATTATTTCAGATTGCAAACGGATTGACTTCACGTGTCGGGGGTGGGTTTGGCTACAAAACACCAACCATTTTTACCGAAGAAAGCGAACGCATACAGTACCAAAACGTAATGCCTATTGATGATAACACCAATAAATTAGAAAGAAGCTACGGAGCAAATGCAGACATCAACTACCGCATTAATATGGGCGATGATTGGACTTTTAGCATAAACCATTTATTCTTTTACACCTATTTGGATAATCCTTTGTTGCTTCAAAATACATCTGCAAACGTTTATCAGTTCATCAACTCATCGGGCTACATTCATACCAAAGGAACGGAAACCAATATCAAAATCGGCTATGACGATTTGAAACTGTTTTTGGGCTATACCTTTACCGATACCCGATTGATTGAAAATGGAACAAACACCGAAAATCCATTAACCCCAAAACACCGTGTTAATTCTGTATTGATGTATGAAATAGAAGATAAATGGAAGATTGGATTGGAAGCCTATTATTTCAGTCCGCAAAAGCTGAATGACGGAACAATAGGAAAAGAGTATTGGATGTGTGGCTTTATGGCTGAAAAGATTTGGGAAAGGTTTTCTTTGTATATCAACTTTGAAAATTTCTTTGATACAAGACAGACACGTTTTGACAACATTTATACAGGAACGATAACCAATCCTGTTTTTAAAGACATCTATGCACCATTAGACGGATTTGTAATTAACGGAGGAATAAAATTTAGACTATAAAACAAGTGAAAATAATCATTAAATAAACTTGACAATGGAACATAAACATATATACGACAAAGACGGTAAACAGCTTTGTTGTACACAAGAAGAAAAAATATACACCAATGCAGGTGCAAAAGAGATGATAGATGATACCTGTTGTTCAGTTGAAAAAAAGGATAACACCATCAAACACAGCAGGGAAATTAGTAAAAACAGCACTATTAAAATGTTTTTGCCAAGCATTATTTCATTAATGCTGTTACTCATAGCCATTTACTTTGATAATGTCCTGAAACCCGAATGGTTTACAGGTTGGATAAGGATTGTTTGGTATGCCGTAGCCTATATGCCTGTTGGTTTACCTGTAATAAAAGAAGCGTTTGAAAGCATCGGTAAAGGAGAGATATTTTCAGAATTTTTATTGATGAGTATTGCTACAATCGGGGCTTTTACCATTGGCGAATATCCAGAGGGTGTTGCGGTAATGCTGTTTTATACCGTTGGCGAAGTCTTTCAAACATTGGCAGTAAAGAGAGCTAAAACAAACATCAAATCTTTGCTTGACCAACGACCTGATGAAGTTACAATTTTACAAGATAATCAGCCAAAAGTTGTAAAAGCGGAAACGGTTGCTATTGGCGAGATTATACAATTAAAGTCGGGCGAAAAATTAGGATTGGACGGAGAATTATTATCCGAAAAAGCATCTTTCAACACATCTGCACTCACAGGAGAGAGCAAACCAGATACTAAATCAAAAGGAGAAACCGTATTAGCAGGAATGATAAACCTGAACACCGTTTCACAGGTAAGAGTGACCACAGCATATACAGATAGTAAGTTGAGCAAGATTTTAGAATTGGTACAAAATGCCACTTCTCAAAAAGCACCCACAGAGTTATTCATCAGGAAGTTTGCAAAAATTTATACACCTATCGTAGTGCTGTTAGCCGTTGCCATTTGTGTACTGCCTTACTTTTTCGTTGCCGATTATCAGTTTTCGGATTGGTTGTACAGGGCATTGGTATTTTTGGTTATATCGTGTCCTTGTGCATTAGTGATAAGTATTCCGTTAGGCTATTTTGGTGGAATTGGTGCAGCGAGCAAAAACGGAATACTGTTTAAAGGAGGCAATTTTTTAGATGCACTTGCCAATATCCAAAACGTGGTAATGGACAAGACAGGTACAATGACAGAGGGTGTTTTTAAAGTGCAAGAAGTTGTTTTTGATGCAGCATTTAATCAGGCTGAAACTCTGCAAATGGTCAACGCTTTGGAAAGCCACAGCACGCACCCCGTAGCAACTGCCATTCAAGAATATGTTGGTGCTGTAAACCATAATATCCCATTGCAAAATGTAGAAGAAATAGCAGGACACGGATTAAAAGCCAGTGTAAACGGAAAAGAACTCTTGGTAGGAAATTTTAAGCTGATGAATAAATTTTCTATCGCTTACGGCATTGACCCGAATAGTATTGTTTACACCGTAATTGCAGTGGCTTATGATAAAAAATTTGTAGGCTATATCACTATTGCAGACACCATAAAAGAAGATGCCCAAATTACGATTGAAAAACTAAAATCACTCAATGTAAAAACTACAATGTTGAGTGGCGATAAAGCTACGGTAGTAAAATTTGTTGCAGAAAAATTGGGTATCAATAATGCGTTTGGCGATTTATTACCCGAAGACAAAGTAAACAAAGTCAAAGAGATAAAAGCCAAAAATGAAAGCGTTGCCTTTGTCGGGGACGGTGTGAATGATGCACCTGTTGTAGCATTAAGTGATGTGGGTATTGCAATGGGTGGTTTGGGAAGCGATGCTACTATTGAAACCGCCGATGTAGTAATACAAGACGATAAGCCGAGTAAAATACCAATGGCAATCAATATCGGTAAACAGACAAAGAAAATAGTTTGGCAAAATATCGCTTTAGCATTTGGAGTGAAAGCCATTGTATTGATACTTGGTGCAGGTGGATTAGCCACAATGTGGGAAGCCGTATTTGCTGATGTAGGTGTGGCATTATTGGCTATATTGAATGCAGTAAGAATACAACGAATGAAGTTTTAAACAACGTTCAGTTCAACTTAAATCGTAAATTTGTGCATTAGTTTGATATGAATATAAATGTGAGTAAGGAATGAATATACTCTTTATAAAAAATATGGTTTGCAACCGCTGTATTATGGTGGTACAAAATGAATTGGACAAGTTGGGTTTAAACGTAAAGAACATAAAACTTGGAGAAGTAGTACTTAGCAAAGAACCTACAGCCGAAGAAAAAAATAAATTGGATAAAGCCTTAGTTTTATTAGGGTTTGAACTCATTGATGATAAGAAAAGTAGAATTATCGAAAAAATAAAGAATATAATTATTGAGTTGGTTCATCATCAAAACAACGATGCCAAAACCAATCTTTCAGATGTGTTAAGCAGTCAATTACACCACGATTATAATTATTTATCCAACCTGTTTTCGGAGATAGAGGGTACTACCATTGAAAAATACTTTATAGCCCAAAAAATAGAAAAGGTAAAAGAGCTATTGGTATATGATGAACTGTCTTTGAGTGAAATTGCTTTTCGTCTGAACTATTCGAGTGTAGCTTATTTAAGCAACCAATTCAAAAAAGTAACAGGACTGACACCGAGCTATTTCAAGCAAATACGGGATGATAAAAGAAAACCTTTGGATAAGGTCTAAGTAAATCTTACAAATCCATTCCATAATTCCACAATAATTCCCATCCATATTATCGCCAATTTTGTATTGTTAATTAAAGCAAGCGAAAATGGCAACAAATAAAAATAAAGAAATCATCTATCTTCCGTTGGAAGATGTAGAAAGCGAGCATTGTGCATTAATCGTTGAAAAAGGATTGGCACAGGTAAAAGGCATAGAAACCCACAAAGTAGAACTGAATAACCGCAGGGCAGCCATTACAGTAAATAATACAGAAGTTGTAGGCGAAGCGGTAAAAGTAATTAAAGATTTGGGTTATGGCGTTTCTACTGTAAAAAACACCTTTCCTGTTTTGGGTATGACCTGTGCTTCTTGTGCGGGCAGTGCTGAAAGCATCGTTAAATACGAACCAGGTGTAGTAAACGCTTCTGTAAACTTTGCTACAGGAAATCTTACGGTTGAGTACCTGCCCAATATGACCGATGCTACCAAACTAAAAAAAGCAGTTCAGTCCATCGGTTACGATTTGTTGATTGAAGATGAAACCAATCAGCAGGAAACATTAGAAGCCATCCACACTCAAAAATTTCAAAAACTAAAAACTAAAACCATTTGGGCGGTTATACTTTCTCTTCCGGTAGTAGTGATAGGTATGTTTTTTATGGATATGCCTTATGCCAACGAAATTATGTGGTCATTTTCTACACCTGTTGTATTGTGGTTGGGCAGGGATTTTTTTATCAATGCATGGAAGCAGACAAAACACCGTTCAGCCAATATGGATACATTGGTAGCATTGAGTACAGGTATCGCGTATTTATTCAGTGTATTCAATATGTTGTTTGCCGACTTTTGGCATCAAAGAGGATTACACGCCCACGTATATTTTGAAGCAGCAGCGGTTATTATTGCATTCATCCTGTTAGGGAAACTGTTGGAAGAAAAAGCCAAAGGCAATACCTCTTCAGCTATTAAAAAGTTAATGGGGTTGCAGCCGAAAACTGTCATCGTGATACAAGCGGATGGAACAGAAAAACAGACCGCTATTGAAGAAGTAAATGCAGACGATGTTATTCTTGTAAAGCCGGGCGAAAAAATTGCGGTGGACGGTATGGTAACTTCGGGTAGTTCCTACGTTGATGAAAGTATGTTGAGCGGAGAACCTGTACCTGTATTGAAAAACGAAAACGAAAAAGTATTTGCAGGAACTATTAACCAAAAAGGAAGTTTCCAGTTTAAAGCGGTTAAAGTAGGAAAAGAAACCATGCTGGCCCAAATCATTAAAATGGTGCAGGATGCACAAGGAAGTAAAGCTCCAGTACAAAAATTGGTTGATAAAATAGCAGGTATTTTCGTTCCGGTGGTGATTGGTATTGCCATTCTTACATTTGTTTTGTGGCTTATTTTAGGTGGTGATAACGGTTTGGTACAAGGATTATTGGCAGCCGTTACGGTATTGGTCATCGCTTGTCCGTGTGCATTGGGATTGGCTACTCCAACGGCTATTATGGTCGGAGTTGGTAAAGGTGCAGAAAATGGTATTTTAATTAAAGATGCAGAAAGCCTTGAATTGGCTAAAAAAGTGAATGCAATTGTTTTAGATAAAACCGGAACCATAACACAAGGAAGACCTGAGGTAACAAGTATCCAATGGCTGAACAATGATGATACGACCAAGGCTATTTTGCTGAGCATCGAAAAACAATCAGAGCATCCATTGGCGGAAGCCGTAGTGAAACATTTGGAAGGCGTTGCTACCGCACCCTTATCCAACTTCGACAGCATTACGGGTAAAGGTGCAAAGGCCAATCATAACAACGAAACCTATTTTGTAGGAAACAAAAAACTCCTGGCTGAAAACAACATTGCGATTGCAGAACAATTGCAAAGCCAAGCCGATGAATGGGGCAAACAGTCCAAAACAGTCATTTGGTTTGCAAACAGCAAACAGGCACTTTCTGTTATCGCTATTTCCGATAAAATCAAAGAAACATCGGTTCAGGCAATCAAAGAAATGCAGGAAATGGGTATCGAATTGTATATGCTTACAGGCGACAATGAAGCCACAGCGAAAGCAATTGCTGAACAAACAGGTATCCTGCATTACAAAGCCGAAGTATTGCCACAGCATAAAGCCGATTTTGTAAAAGAATTGCAGCAGCAAGGCAAAGTGGTAGCCATGGTAGGCGACGGCATTAATGACAGTACCGCATTGGCAACAGCCGACGTAAGTATTGCCATGGGTAAAGGGAGCGATATCGCCATGGACGTTGCCAAAATGACCATCATCTCCTCAGACCTTACCAAGATACCTCAGGCAATACGTTTATCCAAACAAACCGTGGCCACTATTAAACAAAACCTGTTTTGGGCGTTTATTTACAACCTGATTGGCATTCCCTTAGCTGCCGGAATATTATATCCTATCAACGGTTTCTTGTTAAATCCAATGATAGCAGGAGCGGCTATGGCTTTGAGTAGCGTAAGTGTGGTGAGTAATAGCTTGAGATTGAAGTGGAAAAAGTAAATCAGTAAATATCACAAATCAAATAAGGAATAGCGTAAAAAATAAGAGCTGAACAATACGGAAATTTGTAATACAAAAATTTATTTAAAATGAAAAATATAGAATTGAGCATACCAAGTATGCAGAGTGCACACTGCCAAGCGAGAGTAAATGGCGCAATAAAAGACATTGATGGTATGAAAGTCGAAAAATTAGAGGCAGGAAAATTATCCGTTTCTGTTGAAAGTGACGAAGTAAAAGAAACGCTGGTAGAAACCATTGAAAAAGCGGGTTACAAAGTAGCCAATGATGATATCGAAAAAGATGCCAGCCCTTCAAGCGGATGCTGCACTAACTAAAGAATTAACTTAATTTCAGGGATGCAGTAACAACAATACATTGCATCCCTGAAATATTAAATACAGACTGATATTGCTGGATAAATTAATATCATTCCTTAAGCAGAAGTTATGTTATCAAAAAAATCATGTAATGACCGTTCAAAAATATTTGGCAAAGTAAAAAGCTTGGCGGACCAAATTATTCAAATCAGATTGGATACTGGTAAGTCTTTAGTTTTTGCTACACAGATTACCACCGTATTAAAAATAGATTATAATGCATTCAATAATCTGTTCTTCTATGAATATGGTATTACCCTCGAAAGAGTTTTTATAATGCGCGTGGTAGAAAAAGTTAAAGAACTTTTGGTGTATACCGAGCAATCATTAAGACAAATCGCAATTGCATTGGGATATAATAATGCTTCTTCGATATCTAGTATGCTAAAAAACAACACAGGATTTACATCCACATATTTCAAACAAATAAGAAAAAACAAGCTGGAAATTATAAGAAGACAGCAAACTGAACAAAAAGAAAGTTGATTGTCCTAAAAAAGGCATTAAAATATAATAAACTCTTTGCTCAACCTCTCTTTAGATAGCTAAGAAGAGGTTTTTTTAGGATCTAAGAACGAATACACAAACTATAATAGATGAAGAAATACAAATGGAGCACACATAAAATAGTAAAGGAAACAGAAGATACTATTACCATATATTTTGATACAGCACAACAGACATTCAACTATCTTCCGGGACAATATCTCAATATAAAATGTGTGATAAATGAAGAGCAGGTCATCAGGTCGTATTCCTTTAGCTCCAGGCCATCTGATAAATTTCCCTCGATAACTGTAAAACGGGTAGCAGGAGGGAAGATGAGCAACCATCTTGTAGATAATGCAATATTCATTTCAACCTGGGAGATAGAAGCACCCTTCGGTAATTTTGTTTTGGAAAAGCAGGTTGCAACAGATGCTCAAATAGTGCTGCTAGCTGGTGGCAGTGGTATTTCACCGCTGTTTTCAATGTTGAAAAACATTGATAAAAGTGCAAAAACACCATTACTTATCTATGCAAATAAATCGCCTGAAGAAACTATCTTTTGGGACGAATTGGAAGCAATGCAGGAAGATGGAAAATTAAAAGCATACTATTCGTTTACTTCTGACAAGTTTGTATCATCCAGGATCAACCATATTTCAGGCAGGTTTTCTTCAATTATGTTAAGCTCTATAATCAGGAAAAACATTGCAAACTTAGAAGATGCACATTATTACATCTGTGGACCGGTTGGGTTGATGGATCTCTACCAAGAAGCACTGATTGGACTGAATCTTACGTTGCAACAAATTCATAGTGAATATTTCGATCCTCTTCCCGAAGAAAATCTGGTATTTGAGAATGATGATATATCTAAAGATGTTATCGTGACTTATTTTCAGGACCATTACATTAACGATGAGGTACATACATACGAATGCACTTCACTCATTGAAGTAAACGCAACGCAATCGCTTTTAGATGCAATAAAAAATTATAATATAAAAGTTCCGAATTCCTGTAAAAACGGAACCTGCGGCACTTGTTGGGCGCTTAAAACCGACGGTGAAGTGCGGATGGTCAATAATCACGCACTTACCGAACAGGATATATCGCAGGGAATTATATTGCTATGTCAGAGTTACCCGATGGATCAGGAAGTGGTCATAAGCCTGTCGTAACGTTTATCTAAAAAACGAATCCAAAAAAAATCTACGAAATGTTTGTTGTACTTGTACGAAATGTTTGTTGTACTTGATTGAGCTATTTTTGAACATTGGATAAATTTTATCAATTATACCTTTAAAAATCCTCTTTCAATAAATCTTTCAGTTTACGATGTTGGATACTTAAATTTGCATACATTGTTTTTAGTCTACAGTTCTCTTCATTAAGTTCAATGAGCTCTTTCAGGATATCTATCCTTACATCTTTGTATTTCTGCTTTAGCTCAAAAATATTTATGCCATATACTCCATATTCCTCAAAGAGTTCCAAGCCGCTTTTTCCTGAGTTATAATCTTTAAGCACTTTTATAATTTGATGTTCGGTATTTTGCTTATTCTTCATTATCCCACTTTTATTTCATACAAAATTCCGCAGGATTGATCATAAAATCTATATGCTTTTCCTTTATTAGTTTGTAATTTTTAATGTTCTCCCTATTTTAGGATTCATAAAATTTCGTAAATCAAACACGGAATATCGTAACATTTTATAGCCCTCAAAACTGGACTTTTGACTCCATAATATCACGAATGCGAAATATCTTTTTAACCGATGAAACTATTAATCAAAGGAATGGTATGCAACAGGTGCATTTATTTTCTGTCTAAAGAATTCCCTAAGCTTGGTTTGGAAATTTCCGAAATACGCTTAGGTGAGGTAATTCTAAAAGAAACGGATGAAATTACTGTTGATGAACAAGCGATCAGAGCCATGCTCCAAAAGAACGGCTTTGATTTGTTATACAGTAAAGATAAAAAGATAATCGAATTGATTAAAACTGCCGTTGAAAAAGGGATTGATGAACAACTGGAGAGTGGCAAGCCTGTTAAATTTTCGGCATTTATCAGTAACGAATTGTATAAAGAATATGATTCGCTGAGTGCCTTATTTTCATCTTCTGAAGGACTAACGCTCGAAAAATTTATTATCTCAAAGAAGATAGAAAAAGTAATAGAACTTTTAGTTTACACGAATCAGTCGCTGTCTGATATTGCTTATTCCTTAGGTTACGGCAGTCCGGCTTACCTATCCAATCAGTTAAAAAAGTACACTGGCTTTACCTCTTCCCACTATAAAAAGATAAGACGTGATAAGATGGCTATTACAACAGAAATCATATAAAAAAATCGTTCATAACGCCTAAAATTCTTTGCAGTTCGCTTTTCTGAAACTACCGGAATACAAATCAACTTGCCAATCCCTGTTCACCAAAAGGACAGGGATTCTTTTTTATAAGTAGTTTAATAACAAAACTATACTGCTTAAAAGCTAAAAATAACAAGGCGTAAATTTCACAACTCTTACCCGTAATAGTATCAAAAATACGGCAACTTCCACCAATACCTTTGTCCTTTAAAATTAATCGTTTGTTACATCATTAAGCATAGCAACATGTTATACAAAATCATTAAACACAAGACCATGTTATACAATTCTACAAGACTAAGGTTAGGAATTTTAATTCCGTTAATGGGCATCTTATTGATTGCCTGTGAGAACAAGTCGGGAAAAACGTCGGAAAAAACGGCAACAAATAACGCAGATGCCAGCAAATTGCCGGTAGATATTATCATTGCTCAGGAAAAATTGCTCAATCATGAAGAAGCTATTGTGGGGACGATGATGTCTAATAGAGAAGTATCTATCGTCAGCGAAACTCCTCAAAAGATAACTAAAGTTGCCTTTAAAGATGGCGGTTACGTCACCCAAGGCGCTGTATTGTACACATTGAATGACGCCGATATCAAATCCCGTTTAAAACAAGTTGGTGCGGAACTGGAATTGGCAAAACTCAACAAAGAGCGGATGAGTAATCTCTTGAAAACCGAAACCGTAAGACAACAGGAATATGATGAAGCATTTACGCGTTTCCGCTCCTTAGTTGCACAGCAGGATTTGCTTCGTGTTGAACTCGCCAAAACGGTAATCCGTGCACCATTTTCAGGCAAAATCGGAATTTCAAAAGTACATCTTGGCGCTTATGTTACGCCTGGTGCAGTACTGGTGCAGTTGCAAGACCAAAGCAATATCAAAATCAATTTCTCGGTTCCGGAAAAATACCTGCCTTTGATAAAGATGGGCGATAAAGTACGGTTTACTTCCGAGTTATCTGGCGAGGAGTATGTGGCAACCATCAATGCCACCGAACCGGGACTTGATGCTCAAGGCAGGAGTTTGCAGGTGCAGGCATTGGCAAATAATACGGGTGGTCAGTTTAGGCCGGGACTTTCGGCAAAAGTCTATTTCAGTGCTACTGATAAAGGTGCAAAAGGAATACTGGTACCAACCGAAGCGTTGGCTCCTGGCGAAAAAGGCTATACTGTTTTTATCATTAAAAATGGCGTGGCAAAACCTGCGGAAGTAACCATTAGTAAAAGGACAGAAACAGATGCAGTCATCACTTCTGGCATTGCCACCGGCGATAGCATTATTGTTTCAAATATGTTGCGCTTAGGAGATGGAATGCCTGTAAAAGCTGTCGTGTCCAAATAATTCATTTCAAATCTTAGCATTATGAGTATATCATCTTTAAGTATAAAAAAACCGGTTTTAGCTGGAGTATTTTCACTTCTGCTTATTATTTTGGGAATTGTGGGGTGGAAACAATTGGGCGTTCGGGAATTTCCCTTAACAGAACCGCCCGTTATTTCAGTCATTACCTTCTATCCCGGTGCAAGCCCTGATGTAATTGCGTCTAAGCTTACCCGGCCAATGGAAGAATCTATTGCCGAAGCCAACGGAATACGTACTATTTCTTCTGAATCTAGGGAACAGGTAAGTATTATTTCGGTAGAATTTAACCGTGAAGTGGATTTGGAAGATGCATTGAACGATGTGAGGGACAAAGTGGCCAAATCCCGTAAACAACTTCCTGGCGATGTAGACCCTCCAATTGTGCAAAAAGCGTCTTCGCCAGATAATCTGGTGGCATTCCTCGAGGTAGAAAGTGACACCAAAGACATCAAAGAGGTAAGTCACCTTGCCTCCACCATCATCAAAGACAAAATGCAATCTATCCCGGGAATAAGCAACGTAGCGATTGTTGGCGAACACAAATACGCCATGCGCCTTCGCTTTGATCCCGCAAAACTTGCCGCTTATCAATTGACCCCTGCGGACATTCGCAAAGCCTTGACAAGAGAGAATATTGACCTGCCTGCTGGTCGTATAGAAGGAAGCAACAGCGAGCTGAGCATCCGGACGATGGGCCGCCTTACTTCGGTAAATGATTTTGAAGAAATGCTCATCAAGCAAGTGGGTAATACAGTTATTCGTCTAAAAGATATTGGCTCTGCCGAATTGGGCGAAGAAAATGAACGTACCGCCATCATCAACGAAACTGGTGGGCTAAACCGTATCGGAATTGGTGTTGCCATTCAAATTCAAAGGGGTGCAAATGCCATTGAAGTGGTAGATGAATTTTACAAGCGCTTAGAACAACTGCGCAAAGAAGTTCCGTCTGAATACCGTTTGATTGTAGGCTTCGACTATACCAGTTCTGTACGCGAATCTATCAAAGAGGTAGAAGAAACCCTGTTCATTGCTTTCGGATTGGTAGTGTTGATTATTTTTCTATTTCTGAGGGATTGGCGCTCAACTATCATCCCGGTATTGGCTATTCCGGTGTCCATCATTTCCGCATTTTTCATTATGTATGTGGCAGGTTTTTCCATCAATATTTTAACGCTGTTGGGATTAGTGCTTGCCATAGGATTGGTGGTAGATGATGCCATTGTTGTACTTGAAAATATTTACAAAAAGATAGAAGAAGGTATGACGCCCATTCAGGCTGCGTTTAAAGGTTCCAAAGAAATCTATTTTGCGGTTATTTCCACTACCATTACGTTGGCAGCCGTTTTTCTTCCCATTGTTTTTATGGGCGGAATTAGTGGACAGCTTTTCAAGGAATTCGCCATCGTAGTATCGGGTTCGGTACTGATTTCGGCTTTGGTGGCTTTGACATTGACACCGATGTTGAGTGCTTATTTTCTAAAGAAAAAAGTAAGACCGAGTTGGTTTTACCGGGTTACTGAACCGTTTTTCGTGCATTTAAATAACGGATATGCCCGTTTGCTTACCACATTTATGAAAGCGAGGTGGTTGGCCTGGGTATTCTTAGTGGGTACTACTGCACTCATTTATTTTGTAGGCAAGGGACTTCCTTCAGAATTAGCGCCTATTGAAGACCGTTCAAACATGAACCTCATCGCTGTTGCCCCGGAAGGTGTTTCGTTCGATTATATGAAAAAGCACATGACCGAAGTTGGTAAATATGTGAACGACTCTACCGATGGTTTATATCAAACTTATTCGATGGTTGCTATTTCCTTTATTCCCGCTCCGGCACCTGTGAATGTAGCGGTGCAAAGTATCTATCTCAAAGACCCTAAAGAAAGAAAGCACAGCGTTCAGGACTTATATAACCAATATGGTGCTGCATCTGGACAGTTCAGAGGATTTCTTCTGTTTCCTTATCTGCCGCCAACTATTGGAAGCCGATACGGAGGAGGAATGCCGATACAATTTGTATTGCAGTCGCAAAACCTCGACAGTTTGACAGCGGTGCTTCCAAAATTCCTGGCTGCGGCACGACAAAGCAAAAAACTGATGTTTATAGATGCAGATTTAAAGATTAATAAACCAGAAGTAAAAATAAATATCGACCGTCAGAAAGCTGCTTTAATGGGGGTGTCGATGGAAGAAGTAGCGCACACTCTGCAACTCTCCTTCTCTGGGCAGCGTTATGGATATTTCCTGCGCAACGACCGTCAATATGAAGTAATCGGACAATTAGATAGAACTTATAGAAATGACAAAAGTGACTTGAGTGCAATCTACGTCCGTTCGTCATCAGGCGAAATGATACCATTGAGCAATCTGATTACAACCGAAGAAGCCGTAAGTCCTGCTGCTATTTACCGATACGACCAATATACTTCTGCTACCGTATCTGCAGCAATGGCACCCGGAGTGAGCCTTGCCGAAGGCATACAGGAAATCGAAAAAATAAAGAAAGAAGTTTTGGGTGAAACGTTCAAAGCATCTTTAGCTGGTCAGTCAAGAGATTATACCGAAAGCCAGGGCAATATCACCTTTACGCTTATCCTGGCATTGGTACTTATCTATATGATTTTGGCTGCACAGTTTGGCAACTTACGTGACCCATTGACCATCATGCTTACCGTACCGATGGCTATAACTGGCGCTATTCTCAGCCTCTCGTGGTTTGGTCAGAGTTTAAATGTGTTCAGCCAAATTGGAATAATTACGCTGATTGGGTTAATTACCAAAAACGGAATTCTTATCGTTGAATTTGCCAACCACCTTAAAAACACCGGACTTTCAAAACGGGAAGCAGCCATACAGGCAGCAGAGCAACGTTTCCGTCCTATTTTGATGACCTCTCTGGCGATGATATTCGGAGCCTTACCGATTGCATTGACGGTTAACAGCCGTCAGTCGTTAGGGATTGTGATTGTAGGCGGATTAGCCTTCTCCGGAATACTAACCTTGTTCATCATCCCGGCAGTTTATTCTTATTTATCAAGCAAAAAAGCGGAGAAAGTAATTGTAGAAGAAGAAGAAGAAGAAGAAGAAAGCAGACCTGCCGAAGTAGTATGATTTTAAATCTCAAAAATGAAAAAATGAAAAAGAATATCTCATATATAGTTACAATGCTGCTTTTGATAAGCAGCGTAAATATAGTGTACGCACAGAAAAAAACGCTGTCTCTTACCGATGCTTTGGAAATGGCGAAACAGGGAAACAAGGCTTTGCAGGTGCAGGTTTTGGAAGAAGTTAACGCCAAAGAAAAAACCCGTGAAACAAAAGGCGCCTTACTGCCTACTATTTCGGCCAACCTTGGCTATTCCTATTATTTCGACAGGCAGGTTATATTCATGCCGGGTTCGTTTGCAGGCACCAATAAGCCGGTGCAGGACATCGCCGTTGGCGGAAAAAATATCTATAACGGGTTTGTATCACTCTATCAACCCATTTTTTCACCTGCCGCACATCAGCTAACAAAGGCTTCAAAAATCAATGAAAAAATAGAAGTTGAAAAGACCGCCGACCTGAAAAGCCAGGTTGCCCTTCAGGTTTCAACCCGCTATCTGGATATATTGATGATGAACAGCCAACTAGATTTATTGGACCAAAGTCTGCAACGCAATATCAAGGCACTGCAAGATTCTCGGGCCTTGTTGGCACAAGGAAAAGGTTTAAAAGCGGATACATTAAGGAGTTTTATCGCAGTAGAAAATTTAAAATCTTCTATTTCTTATTTGAAAAATAATGTTGAGGTTTCGGGTATTGAATTAAAAAGATTGATTGGATTGGATGATGTATCTGAATTAGAATTGACCGATAATCTTGAGCTGGGTATTGAAGCCAACAAAAGCGAGTTTTATCAAGTTGATGAGGCATTCAAAATTGCAGCAATCAATCGAAAAGATTTGAATATTCAAAAATTGTCTATTGACCTTCAGCAAAAAAAATTAAAAGCTACGCAAGCCATGTTGTTGCCGCAGCTTTCTCTGATTGGGCAATATCAGGTACAGGCACAGGCAGATGATATGAAGTTGGGGGAATATTCTTTACCAAGAACTTCCTTTTTGGGCTTGCAATTGACCGTACCTATTTTTAACGGCTACCGTACCAAATCTCAAATCAGCCAGGCAAAAATTAAAGCAGAACAAGAAGATATACGGTTAAACGATTTAAAAGACAAGGTTAAAACAGAACTGGCCACCATTATAAGCAAATGGAAAGAAGCCAACACACAAATGGACATTCAGGAAACCACCGTGCAATCGGCAGAACTGAACCACCACATGATGGAAGACCGTTTCAAAAACGGCTTAGGTTCAAGGCTTGAATTGACGGATGCAGAATTGGCATTGACACAAGCCAAGATTAACTACCTGAATGCTGTATATAACCTGCGAATGCTCCACGTAGAACTGCAAAATGCACTTGGGCTGTTAAGCCTGTAATTACTCATCAATAATTTAAAAAAATAAAAAAATGAAACAATCAATAGACAAACCTGCCGCATACAGCAAACGCTGGTCGGCACTCTTCTTACTTTGTACCGCGCAGTTTATAGTAATTATGGACACCTCTATTATCGGAGTAGCTTTGCCGGCAATAAAAGTAGACCTCGGGTATTCCCAAAGCGGTTTACAATGGATTTTTAATGCTTATGTTATCGCATTTGGCGGTTTTTTACTACTTGGCGGCCGCTTGTCAGATTTGTTTGGCGCCCGCAAGGTTTTTATGTGGGGGTTTGTCATTCTTTCTGCCGCATCACTTCTGGCAGGTGTCGCTTGGTCAGAAGCAGCACTTAATGCAGGAAGAGCTTTGCAAGGCTTAGGCTCTGCATTGATTGCTCCGGCAGCACTTACTTTAGTCTTATCCAAATTTACCGACCCCAAAGAAATCAATAAAGCATTAGGCTTCTGGGGTGCTTCTGCAGCAGCCGGTGGTTCGGCAGGCGTTTTCCTTGGCGGGGCCATTACCGAATGGCTTTCCTGGCATTGGGTATTCCTCATTAATATTCCCATAGGACTTGCTGTGCTGTTTTATAGTAAAAGGCTGTTGTTTAAAGGCAGCACCCAAAAAGGGAAAGTGGATGTAGCAGGCGCAATTTTGGCAACAGCCGCGTTGGTTTTAGCAGTATATGGCATTGTATCGGCTGAAGGTGCCGGGTGGAAATCGCTTCAAACCGTTGGGTTGTTAGTCCTGTCTTTAGTATTGTTCATTATATTCTTTGTTATCCAAAAGCAGAAAAATGAACCCTTGGTTCCGCTGAGCATTTTCAAAGTGCCCAATCTTTCATCAGGTAATCTGGTAATGGCTTTGTTGGCCGCAGCCTGGATACCTTTATGGTTTTTCCTAAATCTTTACCTGCAACAGACGCTGAATTATTCTGCTTTCAATAGTGGATTAGCATTACTGCCTATGACGATTGCTATCATGTTTTTGATGGTAGGCGTTACGGGCAAATTGGTAGCCAAATTTGGTTTCAAAACAAATCTTATAGCCGGGCTGATTGCACTTGCCGCTTCACTTTTCTTGTTTAGTACTATACCTGCTGATGGAACGTTCCTGGTGAATGTATTGCCTGCTTCTTTGTTGGGAGCGCTGGGTATGTCGTTGGCATACATTCCCGGTACGATTGCTTCGATGTCGGGTGCAAAGCCCGAAGAAACAGGGCTGGCTTCAGGATTGGTCAATACGAGTTATCAAGTAGGTTCGGCTTTGGGTCTGGCGATTATTGTTGCTATTTCTGCTGCAAAAACCAATGCGGTTAAAACAACAGGAGCAGCTGATATGGCAGCGTTGAATGCAGGTTTTCAAACCGCCTTTTTCTCGGCAGCAGTTATCTGTGTAATTGCCGCAATTATTGCTGCTTTTTCTGTAAAAACGCTCAAACAATAACACATTTACAAACAGAAATGGTATTTCTGCAATCAGTAAATCTTACAAATCAAACCCCAAAAACCGTAAAAGAAATCGTGTTATTTGGCGCAACTTTGTATCAATAAATAATTTAAAATAAATAAAAATGGAAAATACGAATTTACAATTCAAGACAAATATCAATTGCAGCAGCTGCGTAGCAAAAGTAACCCCCTTTTTAAATGATGCCGAAGGTATCGGACAGTGGGAAGTGGACACTGCCAATAGAGAAAAAATCCTTACCTTAAAATCTGAAGGAATGACCGAACAGGAAATTATAGATACGGTTAAGAAAGCAGGCTTTACAATAGAACCGCTAATCAAGAAATAATTTTAACCTATAAATACCTGTTTGATTAAATAGTATATAACAATTACAACAGATAATTAAACAGGTATTTACTCAGGGAGCATAAAAATGACAAGACAAATAAGTCATTTAAACATTTTTATCTGAAATTCTATATTTGAAGTTTATGAAATGTAAAATATAGCAATTAAAATAAATAATTTCATAATTTTGTAGTGTTGAAAAATTTGAGTAAACATACCAGCTTTGTCATCTTATTGTGTTTGGGATTTTTCCTAATGCCAGGCATAAGCTATGCTTGTGCAAAAAAAACAGCTAAGACAGAACAAAAAAGTTGCTCAAAAGAAAAATCTCACCATAAAGACAGTTGCAAGGGCAAGTCCTGTAAAAAATGTAAGGGTGGTCACGACTGCGACGGCAATTGTAAACACGGCTCTTGTGGATGTAGTACTTCTTCATCTTCTGTTAGTTTACAAATACCAATAGATTTAAAAGTAACAACCCCTTTTGCCGAAACTAAAAAGCAAAAATTCGGGTTCAAACAAGCCTACTATTCTTCGGGCTACTCTTCCATTTGGCAACCGCCTAAAATATGCTAAAACGGTGGCTTGTTAGCCACAGGTATGTCTTGTCGAAAGCTATTTAGTTTTCGCACAATCTTTGTTTATCTTACTATATTAAAAATTTTCAAAATGGAATCATTATCAAAAATAGTGATGGTAATCGCCGTATTACTATCATCAGTAAACAGTTTCGCACAAATCAAGAATGCGAAAACAGAAACCGTAAAAATTTACGGCAATTGCGGTATGTGTAAAACCACTATCGAAAAAGCAGGAAATGTAAAAAATGTAGCCATAGTAGAATGGAATAAAGATACCAAAATAGCTAAGCTCAACTATGATGATAAAAAAACAAATCAGGATGAAATATTGAAACGAATTGCTTTGGCTGGTTACGATAGCGAAAAATTTTTAGCACCTGATGACGTATATGCAAAGCTACCGGGATGTTGCCAGTACAGCAGAGAATTAAAACCAGTTGCAAAAACTAAAGATGCGGGTATGGATATGAAAAATGAACACGCCAACCATAACCAAAGCGATATGGCTAAAAAAAATACCGCTGAAACGCAAAATGCAACACAACTGAAAGCCGTTTTCGACAACTATTTTTCAGTGAAAGACGCTTTGGTAAAAACTGATGCAGGTACTTCATCCGCAAAAGCTGCCGAATTGGTAAAAGCTATCAAAGCCGTGGAAATGACAAAACTTTCTACTGACGAACATACTGTTTGGATGAAAGTAATGAAAGACTTGACGGCAAATGCCGAAAAGATTTCCACTTCCAAAGATGTTGCAAAACAAAGAGAAATTTTCGCTTTACTGGCTAATAATATGTACGAATTAGCCAAAGTTTCAAAACAAGAAACACCTATTTATTATCAGCATTGCCCAATGTATAATAATGGTAAAGGTGCAAATTGGTTAAGCAAGGAAGAAGCGGTTAAAAATCCATATTACGGTTCTCAAATGCTTACTTGTGGCAGTGTACAAGAAACTATTAAATAACAAATAAAAAGCAATTGTTATGGAAAGTATGAAAAACCAACACGGAATGCAACATACACAAAAGAGTGAAGAAAATAATTCCAATCATTCTTTGGCAATGTACAAACGCTTTGCTGTAATGGCTGTTGCAATGTTTGTAGCTATGTATTTTATTATGTATGCTATGATTGACGGATTGAATAATCTTATCCCGAACATCAACAATTTATATATGACGCTGCTAATGGTTTCAGCAATGTTGGTCATTGAATTATGGATAATGAAAGGAATGTATCAAAACAAAAAAATCAACTGGGCAATCATTACATTTTCCCTTGCAATTGGTGTTTTTTCTTGGTTTGGCATAAGGGAGCAAATAAATGTGGGCGACAAACAATTTGTAAAAGGTATGATACCACACCACGCAGCAGCAGTCCTGATGTCTGAAAAAGCGAAGCTAACCGACCCCGAACTGATAGAGTTACAAAAAAACATACTCGAAACACAGGCAAAAGAAATCGAATTTATGAAGCGTAAGCTGAAAGAATTTCAAAACAAATAAATAAGATAAATTCCTTTAATAATATCAAAAATAAATAAAATGAAAAATATAGTTTTCTCCATCATTACATTAGTAGCAATTTCAGCGGTAACAATTTCCTGCAACCAAACTTCCAGTAAAAACAGCGAACAGCAGGCTAATGATAGTACCGCAGTATCAGAAACTAAGGATTTGTCATCAGCGGTACAAAATGATACTGTAGCTACTGTCACTTCAACAGATATGTCTTCTCAGAAAGAGGAAAAGTCCACTGTAAAGGAACAAGCACAAAACTTTACAATCACACCGATAATTAAGGATTATTTGGCATTAAAAAATGCACTTGTTGCAGATAATGACAAAGCAGCTGCAAATGCTGGAAAGCAACTTTTTGCTACTTTAAACAAGGTGGATATGAAAACCATACCTGCCAACAAGCATAAGGAGTTTATGGATGTTTTCGAAAATGCGAAGGAAAATGCAGAACACATTGGCGACAATGCTGGTAAAATAGACCACCAGAGAGAGCATTTAGCATCATTAAGTAAAGACGTTTCCGACCTTATTACACTGTTCGGAACAACCCAAAAATTATATCAGGACTATTGCCCAATGTACAATGACGGCAAAGGTGCTATTTGGATTAGCGAAGCTAAAGCAATAAAAAATCCGTATTACGGTAGTCAGATGCTTACCTGCGGTTCTGTAAAAAAAGTATTTTAAAATGAACAGAGTATTAAAGATAATATTAGCAATAGTGCTGTTTATTTTTATTGCAATTCAATTTTATCAGCCTGCCCTTAATGTAGATAAAGGACAGGTTTACACAACCGATTTTACCCAATTCTATAAAATGCCTGTTCAAGTAAAAGCGATGTTTCAAACCTCTTGCTACGATTGCCATAGCAACAATACCAACTATGTTTGGTACGATTACATACAGCCCGCAAGAGCATTGGTAGAGAGCCACATCAAAAACGCAAAAGAAGATTTGAATTTCAATGAATGGAGTACATACTCAAACAGGAAACAAGAAAGATTATTAAACTCAATCAAAGAACAAATAGAAACGAAGCAAATGCCCCTGTCCTCATATACACTGATGCACAAAGATGCAAAACTGAATGACGAGCAAATCAAAACTTTAACCGACTGGCTAAAAGAACAGGAATGAGTTTCATTAATAAAATATCAAAATGAATATACCCATAAATAGTAAAAGAAGATTATTGCAAGCGGTATTTATACTGCTATGTTCGCAATCTGTTTTTGCCCAAAAAGTAGTGCGATACGAGTTGTATGTAAAAGATACACTTGTAAACTATGCAGGCAAAGAAAAAAGAGCCATTGCCGTAAACGGTCAAATACCGATGCCAACGCTCACTTTCACAGAAGGCGATACAGCCGAAATAGTAGTCCATAACCAATTAAAAGAAAGTACCTCGCTCCATTGGCACGGTGTGTTCCTGCCTAATAAAGAAGATGGAGTGCCGTGGCTTACACAAAAACCTATTAAGGCAGGTACAACTTATACCTATCGTTTTCCGATTATCCAGCACGGAACGCATTGGTATCACTCCCATTCAGGTTTACAGGAGCAGATTGGAATGTATGGCAGTTTTGTAATGAAAAAAAGGGGTAATGATAAAACCTTTAGAAAAGGAATTGATGATTTGCCTACCGTACCCATCATTTTAAGCGAATGGACCAATCTAAATCCGAATAACGTACACCGCATGTTGCACAACGCCAACGATTGGTCTGCGATAAAAAAGAACGCTACACAGTCCTATGCGGAAGCAATCGGGGAAGGGCATTTCAAAACCAAATTGACCAACGAATGGAAACGGATGTTGGCAATGGACGTAAGCGATGTGTATTATGACAAAATATTAATCAACGGAAATCATACCACCGATTTAAAAACAGTTGATGGCAAAACACTAAAAGCAGGCGATAAAGTAAGATTAAGAGTATCAAACGGCGGAGCATCATCCTATTTTTGGTTACGATATGCAGGCGGTAAAATTACAGTAGTAGCAAATGATGGTAATGATGTAGAGCCAGTAGAGGTAGATAGATTAATCATTGCGGTTTCCGAAACTTATGATATAGTAGTAACAATTCCTGACGATGGAGTTGCCTACGAGTTTTTAGCCACAACCGAAGACAGAACACAATCGGCAAGCTATTTTGTAGGCAACGGTATCAAACAATTAATATCGCCGCTCCCAAGATTGAAATATTTTGAGGGAATGAAGATGATGAACGATATGATGAAGATGAATGGAGATTTGGACGATATGGGTATGAAAATGAGCCTGAACCAAATGGATATGAATGTGGTAATGTATCCCGAAATTACTGGAGAGGCTAAACCTAAAGAAGACCATAGCCAACACAATATGAATATGGATGATGACCCCAACCGTTACAATGCAAATGCTTTAGGAGAAATAAAAACGCTGAATTATGCAATGTTACAATCTCCTTACAATACAGAACTTCCTAAAGATGCTCCGGTCAAAGAATTGAAGTTTACCCTTACGGGAAATATGAACCGATATGTATGGAGCATGGATAATAAAATACTTTCTGAAACCGATGAAATACCTGTAAAAAAAGGAGAAATTTTACGCATCACCATTTACAATAATTCGATGATGCGCCATCCAATGCACTTGCACGGTTTCGATTTTAGGGTAATCAATGGGAAAGGCGAAAAATCACCACTCAAAAATGTTTTGGATATAATGCCAATGGAAACAGACACCATAGAGTTTTTAGCAAATGAAGAAGGAGATTGGTTTTTCCACTGTCATATACTCTATCATATGATGTCGGGAATGAACAGGGTTTTTGCAGTTGACGACTATAAAAATCCATACTTACCCAACAAAAAACAAGCCTATAGTAAATTACAGAGAGAAAGCAATATGCCGCACTTTATGGCACAGAATGATTTTGCAACCAATGGTAACGATGGAGAAGCAATGTTTCAAAATGCAAGATGGAGCTTAGGCACAGAATGGCGATTAGGCTACAACGATATGCACGGTTACGAAGTAGAAACGCATTTAGGAAGATATATTGGGAAAATGCAATGGTTTATGCCATTTATCGGTTTTGACTGGCGTTATCGCAAAATGGGATTGGATGAACACGAAACTAACTTATTCGGTCAGAAGAATGAGAAAGACACACGCAGAGCCTTTAGTTTAGGTTTTATGTACACTTTGCCGATGCTCGTTAATTTTCAGGCAGAAGTATATCACGATGGAATTGTACGATTGTCGTTGATGCGTGAGGATATTCCGATTTCAAAAAGATTGAGAGCGGGCTTTATGGTCAATACTGATATGGAATATATGGCTGATCTGAAGTATATTATCAATAAAAACATTGGCATCCGTACACATTGCGATAGCGATATGGGTTTTGGTGTCGGGCTGTCACTTAATTATTAAAAGGTATTAGCTGGATGATGCCTAAATCTAACAGATTTAGGCATTTCTATTTGTAAACCAAATTTTAAGACTTCAAAATAAACGAATGAATAAATTTTATAGCGAAACACTGTTTAAATTGGAAGTGGAAATCAACGAATTGAAAATTGAAGCTGATTACTCTATACAACGGATAGAAACCGTTATAGATATTATCCTTAAAAGCTTGTCTGAAATAAAGGAGTATGTTTTAAATAGGGGATTTAAGAACAACGATGAAGAAATCCATTTTTTCAAACATCAGAAGCCTGTCATTGTTGCAAAGCTCATTTACTACAATGCCATTTATAAAATCGAAACAAAAAAACCTTACGGTGCAAAACCTCTTAAGAAATACCTTAATGATGAATTGAAAAAACTCAAAAGGTACTTTGATAACAATCTTGAATTTTATAAATACTACCGAACGAATAACTCATTTATTGATGATAAGCTGTTTATCAGAGGTAAATACGATATAAAATTGAGTTTGGACACCGTTTATTTTGAAACCGACCATAGATTTTCTACCATTGCCGATTACAAAGCAGCTAAGATACTGGCAAACGATTTAATACAAGTTTATATTGAAGACCAACTGAATAATAACAATCAGAAGAAGCCATCTAACAGTTTCTCTTTAAATTGGACAGAAAGCAAAACAGCATTAACAGAATTGGTTTACGCACTGCATTCGCAGAGTGCATTTGGCAATGCAGATATAATAGCCATCGCCAAAACAGTTGAAAGTACATTTAATATTAGTTTAGGCGATTTCTATCATACATTTATGGAACTTAAAGCCCGAAAAATAAACCGCACCAAATTTCTTGACAGCCTAAAAGAAAGCCTGCTTAAAAAAATGGACGAAGAGGACGAAATATAATAAGTATTCTTATAAGACCCCACGGGGAAAATGAATACCTTTTGTCCGTACAATATTCTCCGAATTGTTTGCCGTTTGCTTTTGTTTTTCGACCTGCTCCGCAGGTTCTTCATTCGTTTCCGGAGTGATGGACAATTGTATCTTTCGCTCCACAGCAGCCAGTTCCGTTTTGAGTTCACTCAATCGGTTTTCCTTAGACCACGTACCGTTTACCACTTCCTGAAGAACAGGTAAATCCCTTTGTATTTCACTAATTTTCTTTTTTTCCTGTTCGATATAGCCGGGCAATTTCTCCAGTGCATTAAGGAAGTTCGTAGCAGCCAGCTTTTCATCTTTGGCGATGATACCATTGTTATAGGTATATTTGATATTACCCTCACCCTGTACCAAAAAGCGGTTTACCCGAATATCCACTCCCTCTTTTTCAGACATTTCGGTTTTGACCATTAAGGTAAAACCGTACAGGCTTCCTATTTCTTCATACTGACCTCCGGTGCGGGCTTTGTCCGCAAGCTGGTTGAGCTTTGCACCGATTTGCTTAATATCCGCATTGGGCGGTAAGCCGTCCAATTGCACAGGATTTGCGATTGTACCGTCCGAACGTTTTTGGATACGCTCTTGAAGATTATTCCAATCAAGGCTCATACGGTCAAAGCGGGATTGGGCTTTATCAAGTTCAGCCGTATAGTCTTCCAATTTGTACTTCGCACTATACTTTGAACGGTTAAACGCCTGTTTTTCACTTTCCAATCCGGCAATCTGTTTTTCTAATTTGGCTTTATCCAAAAGGTCAGTATTTCCCGAAAGGATAGCTACATATTCCGAAAAGTTCATTCCCGATTTTTCGTCCATACTGCCCTCGTCAATGGTACGTTTGCCGAGGTTATTGTTTTTCAATTGGTCTATAAAAAGTTGTTTGTTGTACAACAGGTTGAACTTATAGCTATCTAATGATTTTTCTACGGCATAGATAATCACATCTACCTTGTTCTCTGCAAAGAACTTGGCAATTTCATTGCCTTTTCGGACTGCCCGACCGTCCCTTTGAGCAAGGTCGCTTGGTCGCCACGGTGTGTCCAGGTGATGAACCGCAACAGCTCTTTTCTGTGCATTGACACCTGTACCCAACATACTTGTAGAACCGAACAGCACACGGATTTTGCCCTCGTTCATTCCTTTGATAAGTTCCTTGCGTTGCTTATCATTTTTAGCCTCCTGTATAAACCGTACTTCGTGTGCAGGGATGCCGTGGTCTTCCACGAGCTTGCGTTTGATTTCGGAGTACACATTCCATTCGCCCGACTTGTAGGTTCCCAAATCGGAGAAAACGAACTGCGTTCCTTTTTGTGCGTTGTATTGGTTGTAATATTTGGCAATGTTTGCCGCACAATGCGAAGCCTTATTATCTGGGTGGTCATCATACGCACCGCTTACCATCCGCATATCGAGCGACATCTTACGGGCGTAGTCCGTAGCGATAAGCATCTTTGCTTTTTCTTCCGATGGAGATAAAGGTGCTCTTCCCAACAAAGTGGCATCCCCCGATTTGGCGAATTGCATCAGACTTTGGATAAACGCTTCCTGGTCTGGAGTAGGTGGTATATTATAAAGAACCTCGTTCTTGTTGGGGCGGTCAATGCCAATATCTTTTGCCGTTCGGTAATCTGTAATTTCGGAATAGAATTGAGCCAGTTCCGGCACTTTGATAAAGTAGCGGAAACGCTCTTTTGCTACAATATTATTAGCAACAGAAAATTCGTAATCGGTCGTTTTTCTTGCATAGATAGCTGCCCAGGCATCAAAAGAATGAATACCCTGTTTTTCCATTGCCCGTGGTCGCAGGTACTTAAATAGCAGATATAGCTCCGTCAGCGAATTACTTATAGTTGTACCCGAAAGGAAAGTTGCTCCCATATCCGCATTGATACGTTCCTGAATGGTACGGGTAGCAAAGAGCAGGTTCAACGCCTTTTGACTACCGTCCACATTGCCCAATCCGGCAACCCTTGTATGCCTTGTATTGAACATTAGGTTCTTGAACTGATGACTTTCATCTACGAACAAATGGTCTATGCCCATCATCTTAAAATCCACCACATCATCTTTACGATTTTCAATATCGTGTTGCAGGGTTTTGAGTTTTACTTCGAGATTTTCTTTCCGCTTGATTACTCCGGCAAGCATACCTCTGGTAACTTCCTTGCCTTGCGATTGCAGTGCATCGAGGTTTCGCTCTACGCTGTCCAATTCGATTTCGAGTATTTCCTTTTGTATTTCGGGCGACTGCGGTATCATACCGAATTGGTCGTGTGTGAGAATTACACAATCCCAATCGTTGTTTTTAATATCCCCGAAAATTCGCAAGCGTTTTTGGGGCGTAAAATCTTCTTTGCCCGGAAACAGGATTTTGGCGTGTGGGTAAGCGGTGCGGTAGGCTTCGGCAATTTCGTGAACATTGCTTTTCAGACCGATAATCATCGGTTTGTGTGCCAGTCCCAAATGCTTCATTTCCTGTGCAGCCGTACACATAACCAACGTTTTTCCTGCACCTACTTCGTGGTCGCAGATAGCGCCATTGTTCAGCTTTATCATCCAAACGGTGTCCTTTTGGCTCGAATACAGGTCTTCAATGCCCAATGCCTTACGGTCTAAGCCCGGAAAGTCCTGATGCGTTCCATCATAGTTTGGTCGGACAAAGCAGTTAAAAGTATCGTTGTATTGGTCGGTCAGCCTGCTTTTAAATCCATCGTTTTGAGCGTGGAGCCATTCGGTAAAGGCGGTACGGATTTCATCAATTTTGGTGTTCGCCATTTGTATGGCTTCCATATCCCGCACCTTGACCTCTTGGTCGCCAACCATTACTTTTTTGGTAATATCCGGCGTGGTATTAACCAATGCGTGTTTGAGTAGGGCAATCCCGTCAAACGTTCTGCTTTCAGCTTTGACAGCGTATTTTTCCCATATATGCAAATTCTTACGGTCGCACTTTACTGAAAAGTCATCGGAGCTTTCAGAGTAATGAACAAGTACGTCCGTATCAAAAAGATGTGAAGCAAAGCGGGCATAAATGCCCGTGGGTATCCAGCGTTCGCCCAAATTAAAATCGAGTTCCTCAAACTCAATTCGTCTTGGTCGGGCTTCTACCAAAACGGTAAGGCTTGTTTTGGCTTCGGTATCATTGGGATTGTTTGCAATGTAGTTCTGTACATCTTGGGCTTTCTCTACTACGTTCCCTGCAATCCAGCGTTCGGATATTTCATATTCCTTTTGCAGAGGATTGTAGTAAATACGACCGTGTAAGGCTCCTTTTAAAGCATCATCGGTCATACCACTGATTTCAGACATATAGTCCAAATCCACGCTTCCGTATTTGTTCAGCGAAGCCGCTAACGCTTCTTCGGGATTGTCCGTTGCTATGGTTATGGTAGAAAAACTTACAGGACGGCTGAATATATCCGCCTTGTGGGTTACGCCACCAACGACACGCTCCAAATAAGGGATTTCCTTGCCGGAGCTATCCGTTTTGATGAGCTTGATATTATCTGCACTGTTGAGATTGCCGTACTTTTTGACAAACGCATCATAAAGGCGGTTAAGGTTTTCCCGTTCTTCCTTGTGTTCGGTCTGAAACTTTGCCTCTTTATTGTAAAGCTCTTGGTAAACATCACGTACAGCAATGTACGCTTCGGCTCTTGCTTTCTGTAAGGTCGGTAAAGCTAAAGGGTGGAAAACTGCCGTACCGTCTGATGTATCTACATCTTGCAGATGACCGACCCAACCATTATCCACAACAAGACAATCGTTACGGTGGTACGATTGCAGTTCGCCACTATAAGGAGCAGGTTCGGGAATGGTATCGGGAACGGCTGGTTGGGCAGCTTGGCCATTCCCGTTTATTCCCGAAAACAGGTCGCCGATGGCTTCTTGTTTTTTACCGTTGGCTGATGTGCTTCCGTTGGTAGTTCTATTGGTAATCGGAGGCGTATAAGGTTGCTGCATCGCACTGAACAAGTCGGTCTGGCGATTTATTGCACCTCTTCTTTTGTTGGTGCTTTGCCTTTTAACTTGTGTCGTTCTTTTGGGTGGAGCAGCAACCATTACAGGCTCGTCCACATTTTCAAACAAGTCGAAAATGCTTAGTTGCTTTAATTCCTGCGGACTTTCCCGATTGATTATAGGAACAGATAAAGGTTGTATTTCCGGCTGAATGGTTACAGGTTCGATAACGGGAGGTGTAACCGTTGGTGTTGGTGTAACAGGAATTTGTATAACAGGCTCATCGTTCCGTTCGCCTTTGTATAAATTCAAATTCAGATGCTCGCCAAAATCTTCGGAAAGCATTTGTTTGAGGTCTTTGGCAATTCCCTCAACGCCGCCTTTATGCGTATAGATGAGTGCAGGTTGTCCGTAAGGGTCGGTATCTAATTTGCGGTCGGTATGCACAATTCTTGTGCTGTCCTGAAAGACCGAATTGCCCGGAGTATTGTATTCTGTTTGCCTGCTTTGGCAAAACAGATCTTCCCTTTCGGTCAGACCTTGTTTTGCCGTATTCTTTTGCAGGATAATCAAATCACTGCCAACTTCTGTACCTGCATAATCTGTAAACAAGTTGTTGGGCAGACGAATAACTGAAACGAGATTGTTATCCTGCATCAACGCCCTGCGTATGGGTTCGTTCTTGGGGCTATTGAGGATACCCTGCGAAGTAACATAAGCCAATATGCCACCATCACGGAGCATATCTGCACCTTTCAGAAAGAAGTAATTGTGTATGCTTCGGGCTGCCTGTACTTTTGCGCTGTCTTTGTTGCGGGAATAGGAAAGGTCGAAAACGGAAGTATCTCCAAACGGTATGTTGCTGGCGATTACATCATAGCTGTTTTGTTCCTTTTCGGGAATTTCCTCAAAGCCACTTACACGGATATTGCTTTCGGGATAAAGCTGCTTTAAAATCTTGCCTGTGAGCAAATCCTTTTCATAGGCGGTAACACTGGCTTTTTGATTTTCTGAAAAGGATTGTACGAATGAGCCGATACCTGCGGAGGGTTCGAGAAATTTATCAATGTTCAGACCGCTATCACGCAAGGTTGCGGAAATAGTATCTATGACCTGTGGCGGTGTATAAAAAGCCGTCAGTACAGAGCTTTTCATACTGTCCACATACCTGCGGTATTGCTTTTCGTCTTCTGAATTTTCTTTGAGCAGTTGGTGGAGTTCCTGCGTAATCGGGAAAAGGTCGTGTTCTGTCTTTCTCCAATTGTTGATGTCTATTTCGTTTGCTATCGGGTTCAACACGAATTTAAGACCGCCAAATCCGCTATAACGCATCATTGACAGTCTTTCGCCTACAGTGGCTTGCCGTTTCTCCTTTTCCAGTTTAAAAGCAATTCGCAGGGCATCAATGTTCTGTTGGAGATGTTGCTTCTTACTGAAGCCCATTTTCTTCTATCCATATTGCGATGGTTCCGGTTATTTCGGTATAGAGTAAATCAAACTCATAACCGTAGGCGAAGTCATCGGTCAGTTCATAGCCGGAGAAAACAGGCTCGCAAACAGGAAACATTTTAAGGGCGAACGGTCGCAGTTCCTCATCTGCCATTATGGTATCAAACTCATTGCATACCACCTGAAAAACGGTATCGAATTTGGAGAAATGCAAGCCCTCAAAAAGTATGTAGTTGGCTATTTCGTTGCATTGCTCAATAGCGTTTCCCGAATGAAAAGCACCCTCGTAGGCATTGGCAGCCCACGAAGAACGTTGTTCAATGAACTTTTGGTCGTTTGCTTTTTCGGGGAAGCTGGTGTTTAATAATTCTTGCAGTCGCAACCTGAAATACGATAGGTCTTTTTGCTGTGTATCCATACTATATTTTGTTTAGAATTTTACTTGAAGCCTAAAATTATAGCAGTAGATAAGCGTCTTTACAGAAGTGGCAGGATTTGGCTTTGAAAGGCAGGATTTGGCGTAATGGGCAATAAAAAACCTCTGAATATTCAGAGGTTCGTTCTATGAGTTTTTTAAGATTTGAAGCATTCTGCCGACTTCAATATCCATTCTCGAAAAGGCAAACCATTTTTTACCCAGGTCTTTCAGTGATGCCCCAATATGGTAAAGTTCTGTATCGTCAATTATCATAAATCGGTCGTGAGCATCGGAAAAGACCTCAACTTCAATATTCGGATATTGGCTGTTGTACCGTTGTACATCCAGCCGTAGCTGATTGCTGATGTTTTTGGTATAGATTGTTGCGGTTACATTATTATTCCGTTTACTCAATAAGATCAATACCGTGTCATCCACATAATTATCCAACAAGATAATGGAGCTTTTGGCACTTCGGATAATATCGGAAACAAAGGCATAGGCATCAAAAACCTGCCCGTTGTAGAAAATACCTTTTTCACTGTGGAGCTTATCGCTTTCCATAGCCTTAAAAATCTCTTCAAATTTTTGGTCAGCTTCTAATTGTTTCAATTCAATGTTATCTAAACGATGAAACAAAGAGGCATTACTGGTAAGCATTCTACGCATTTCTACAAAGGCTTCCATAATTTCAACACTGACTTTAACCGCTATATCTGAACGGAGTATGGCAGAAGCCATTGCAACCCCTTGTTCGGTAAAAACATAGGGCAGATAACGTCTTCCGCCGTAGCTCAAACTTGAGGTTCCAATTTGGAACCTCAAGTTTTCAACTTCCTCTTCGGTCAGTTGAAAGCAGAAAGAAGCAGGAAACCTGTCTATATTCCTTTTTACGGCTTTGTTAAGGTTCTTTGTTTCCACCTGGTATAAGGAAGCGAGGGAGCTATCCAGCATCACTTGCTTTCCACGTATGGTATATATCAGGTTCTTGATTTCCATCTGGCTAATGGTAGGCTTATTTTCCATTACTTTTTGTAGCTTTTATTTTTAACAAACTCAAAAGAGGTTGTACAATCCTCTTTCAATACGATATACGCATCGAATTTCTTTCCTGCCTTGCTTTTCATTCCTTTGATAAGTGTAGTTTTCCTTTTATTGACAAGGCTTTCAATATCAGCTATGCCTATTTGTATGCCACACACGTTGCGGAACTGAACCCAATTACAAGCCTCATCAGGACACTTCACAATTTTATCACGGATAATGAGTTGCTGGCTTTTACATTTCGGGCAAATGAGTTGTGGTAGGTTATTTTGAGCAATGGAAGTTTGCAGCAATTCATCGGTAATAGACGAAGCATAAGTTTCCATTTCTTTTTGAAATGCCCCTGCATCCGTTTCGTGGTTTTCTATTTTCTGCAATGCGAGTTCCCATTCGGCTGTCATTGCCACGTCCGCAATTTTCCGTTCTTTAACCAATTCATATACTTGCAATCCTTTTTCGGTTGGGATTAAGGATTTCTTTTCCCGTTGGATATAATTGCGGGTAAACAAGGTTTCAATTATTGCGGCTCTTGTAGCCGGAGTGCCAATACCTATATTTTGCAGGGCTTTCCGTTCGTCTTCGTTTTCAATTTCCTTGCCTGCACTTTCCATAGCCGACAAAAGCCCTGCTTCGGTATATAATACAGGTGGTTTCGTTTTCTTTTCCAAAACGGTTGCTTCCTTGATTTTGAGTTCATCGCCTTTTTTCAGTTCGGGCAAATCCTGTACAGGTTCGGTATCATCATCGGAGAAACTGCCTTTGATAGAACGCCAACCTACTTCTATAACCTTACAACCCTTTGCCGTAAAATCATAATGCAATGCCTGTAAACTTACATCGGTTATCTCTTTGATGCAGGCTTGTGAAAGGACTTCGAGCAATCGAAAGGCAATCATATCATAAACGGAATTTTCCTTTGCGTTCAGAGCTGATGGGATTTTATCAGTAATCAATAATCCGTGGTGGTCGGTAACACGCAAATCGTTTACAATACGTTTATTAAAACGTCCCCATTTCATTTTTGATACAGCTTGCTTACAAGTTTCTCTGTCCTGCAAAGCTCTTACAAGGTTGGGTACTTCAGCCCAAACATCTTCGGGAATATATTTGCTTCCGGTACGTGGGTATGTGATAAACTTCTTTTCGTAGAGGCTTTGGGCAATATTCAGCGTTTCTTCAGCCGAAAGGTTCAATTTTTTATTGGCTTCCTTTTGCAATCCGGTAAGATCGAACAATAAAGGTGGTTGCTCTGTAGCACTTTTGGTTTCCACCGATGTAACCGTTGCTATTTCGTTTCGCTGAATGGCTTTCAGCGTATCATCGGCAAGTTTTTGGTCTTCCCATTTGGTTTTGGAAATGCTTTTAAAATCTATCAGTTCTTTGTTGTGCGATAACTGTATCTGCCAATATTGCTGCACCGAGAAATTTTTGTTTTCTAAATACCTTTTGCATATCAAAGCCAGCGTAGGCGTTTGTACTCTTCCGAGCGAATAAATGCCATTTCCTGCGGCTATGCTCAATGCTTGTGTAGCATTGATGCCCACAAGCCAATCGGCACGGCTTCTGCCTTGTGCCGCCTGATACAATCCGTCAAATGCTGCCCCGTCTTTTAGATTGTCAAAGCCTTGCTTGATGGCTTTTTCGGTAAGCGAACTAATCCAAAGGCGTTCAAAGGGCTTCTTGCATTTGAGGTATTCGTAGATATAGCGAAATATCAATTCGCCCTCACGTCCTGCATCGGTAGCAACAATGATACTGCTGCTACGGTTAAAAAGCTGTTCGATGACTTTCAGTTGCTTCAATGCTCCTGTATCGGCAGTATAGCCTTTGTCTTTTTTGACCTTTCGGACGGTCAGCAAAAATGGGTTTGGGAGTATTGGCAATGATGCTTTATCAAATCCCGATATTCCGTAATCTTCGGGCATTCCCAATCCTATTAAATGACCGAATGCCCACGTAACAAAATAGCCGTTACCTGTCAGGTAGCCGTCCTTTTTATCGGATGCTCCCACAAGTCCGGCTATTTCTCTTGCTACGCTTGGTTTTTCTGCAATGATTGTTTTCATACTTGATTACCTTTTTACGCCTTTGGATTTTGCAGGAGCTTTCGGCTTTTCCTGTTGTTCCTGCTGTTGTTTGTTTTTCGGTCTTTGCTGTCCCGACTTCAAAGGCTCATTGATGTTTTTAGTTGCTTCGTTGGTCTTGCCCTCCGAATTGACGGCAGTTTGCGTTTTATGGGCTTCGGTGGGTTTTACCCTTTCTTTATATTGATTAGGAAACTCAAAGTCTGTTTTTCCGGTATCTTTGTTGAAAGTGATATAGCCATTGTACGTTTGTCCTTTCTTATCAACCAGCCCTGCCATATAAACGGTTTGTCCGGCTTTGAAATCCTTATGCTGCTCATCGGTCAGTTCTTTACCTCTGAATGTTTTTGGAGCTTCCTGCGGCTGGTTTTGCTGATTGTTTTGTTGATTGTTTTGGGTTTGACCGTTGTTTTGGATTTGCCTGTTGGAGTTATTGCGGTCAAAAAGGAACTCTACATAACGCTTATCAGCATTGAGCTGTACCGTTGCCGAGAACTCCGTTCCTTTCGTGGAAATCATAGCGTCTAACTTTAGCGGTTTACCCTCCATTAGAGTTTGCTTCTGCTCATCATTCAGCTTTACGCCTTTAATTTCATCGGGAATTTTTATGAAATCCGTCCGTAAGGCTATCACATCATTGGTTAGCCTATCTATGCTGATAATGGACGGCATCAGTTCGCCAGTTTTAGAATTGATCAGGTTAACCACACGCCCCATATTACCCGTTTCGAGCAGGTTCTTTTTGTCTTCATCGGTAAACTTGTGTCCGAAAAACTCAAAATGTAGGTTGGGTTCTTTTTTGATACCGTGTATTGCTACGATAACATTTCCATCTTCGGCTTGCTGTAAAGACAATCGGGCATCTGTACGAAGAACAGAACCTCCGAAATTAACGCCTATCGGCAAAAGTTCATTGGTTTTATAACCTCGTAACAAAGGGTCAAGCAGGTTTCTTTTTTCAAGGTATTCCTTGCTTAATCCGAGGTTTTTCATTGTGTCCCAATCAATCTGCTCCGGTTTGTAGCGGTACTCGCTGGCTTCCGGTGTTGTTTGTGTTGTTGCCATATTTTTTTGATTTTCTTGTTTCTTATCCTGTTGCGGTTCTGTTTTTACTTCGTGTTCTTTCATCACTTTTTCACCTTCGGGAGTAGGCTTATCTACCTGCTTTTGCATTTCCTGTGCTTTTTCAATTGCAATAGGTGCAGGCACTTTGAAGAATGAAAAATTGGTAGGGTTCTTTAACTGGCTGAAAAAATTAGAGAAGAAGTTGGAAAAGAAATCGCCGCTTTTATCCACCCGCATAAACTGGTTTTGGTTTTTCTTGGTGGGGTCAACGGTTTCCATTTTCCCATTCTCGTCAATACTCTTTACGGCTTGGATTTTCATTTTTTCTTTATCCAGCACCAATAATATGTCCGATAACTGTTCGGGCATTTCCTGTTTCTTTGTGGTTTCTTCGCTCATATTCTGAAAATTTTAAAAGTTCACTGCCGAATGTAAAATAAGCGTTGGCGGTATAGCTCAATTTGGCACTCAAAGGCAGTCTTTGGCGTTCATTGGCGTTCATTTTGAGGGCGGGTTAAAGCTCTCTCTAATGAACTGATGTACATCAGATAGCTTGTAATACAATTTCCCGCTTATGGTATAATACGGTAACTTCCCGATGGAGCGATACCGTTGCAGGGAACGGTTACTGATTTTTAGCATTTGTAGTAAATCCTGGTTATCCAGCAATTCCTCGCCATCTATGCTATTGCGTTTCTTTTGCAACTCATTTATATTGTCGCCCAGCATATCAAGACGACCCATCAGGCGTTCCATCCACGCTAAAAATTCCATTCTGTCAATATTCATAGGGATATACTTTTAGGGGGTCATACCTATTTTTTATCTGTCTTTAGCTTTCTGCCTTTTTCGATATAGCTTTTCCCTTTTGCCATAAGCTCCTGCACAAACTCATCACTGCTCTGTATCGCATTGGCATTGAGCATATCCTTAATTGCTCCTATGGTGTAGAAATATTGACCGTAGATTTTTGAATAAGCAATCTCGCCTTTGGTGCGCATACGCCATAAGGTCTTTTCGCTGATGTGCAGGTATTGGCATACCTCGTGGTTATTGAGCCACAGGTCATCATAGTTGGTGTCGTCCAATCTTTTCAGGTAATCGGCAATGGCATTAATACGGCTGTTTAGCTGTTGCCACGCTTCTTCTTCAATGGTTATTATTTTCATTGCACAGCTTTTTAAAGTTCACTATGCAAAATTGTTAAAGGTGGCAGTGTTTGTCTGCCAAGCCTTGCCAATTGGTTTGGCGGTTTTTTGAAAATTTTTACAATTAGGGAAAATCGCTGTTTAATAAGGGTTTGGAGGCATTGGGGATATTTTGTAATGCAGTTTTGCCAACATTTGCCAATTGGCAGATATGGGCAAAGAAAAAGCAGTACATTTTGTGTACTGCTCTGAACATACCGTTTTAACTTAGCTAAAGGTCTTTATCCATATATTCTTCGAGTGATATTTTGAGATGGTCTAAAAATGCCGTCCGGGAACCTGCCCTTGTTTTCATTCGGTGGAAAGAGTGATGTATATCGTTTAAGGGAGTTCGGAATAGGACTTGAAAAATCAAAGCTAATTTTCGGATGCCTATTTTTCCGTGTGCAATGGAATTTGAAGCATAAAGTGCGTATATCAGTTCGATAAGAGCATTTTGAGAATTTGTCCACGAAATATCTTTGTGTGTATCTCCGTTTATTAAAACGGTATCGGGATTTTTTTCGGGATTTATTTTGGTAAGCAAAAAAGTATAAAGTAATTCATTCGCTATAATATGGGCTATTTTGTTATCATAATATGTAGAAAAACTAAGGTCAATTTCAAATACGCCACTCTTTAATCCATCGTGGTAATTGACTTTTCCGAGCCTGAAATAACTATGGTCACGGTCTATCCTGCCAGTCCGATAATACCTGTAAAAATCCTCATTGCAAATACTTTCTTTGTATTCTGATTTGAGGGTTTTTAATAGGTTCTCAAAATAGCTTTGATGTATTTTGCCATTGCTAACGGGGCAGGTAGTTTCGATACGGAAGACTTTGTTATAGTAAATGAGCTTTCCTAAGATTTGTGGTTTGATGTTCTTGAAAAAGTCAATTTCTTGCTGCTCATTTGTAAATCCATCCTGTAAAACTTTTGCTTTTATGTTACACAGCATTTCATTTAGAAACAAGGTCATTTGGTAAGCCTCTTCCGTTGTTTGCATCATTTGGGAAGAAAGTTTATCTTCTTGATGTCTGATTTGCGTTAATAATTTACTCAACACGATTTCCATAGCATAGTCTTTTAGAGGTTCTCACTATTTGTTTCGGAGTTGCAACTGTTGTTGATATGCCAAAATTTGGGAATAATATTGAAACCAATATCACAGGCTCCCCACAGTGTGGGTTTTTTTTTCAAAGATTTTTCTATTCGCACGAATGATAAAAGGGTAAAGCACCAATGTACTTTACCCTTTTATTTTTTATATTTGCAGTATTGATTTACAAGGTAATCGAATGAAAGCAAGTGCAGTAAGCACCATTACTAAATCGTTACCGATAGAGTTTCCCTCTCTTGTAAACTACTATTTATTAGCCACTTTGGGCTATATTAATCTTTTTTGAAAAAAGTAAGCAAAAAACATTTTTCTTTTATGGCTTAAGCACTTGCCCAACGCTCAGGGAAAAATGGTATCGCTGGTTTTTATTTTTCGAACTGCCAAATGAACGGTATTGCTTATTTGATCAAATAAAAAAGGCTCGGCTGTGCGAATTGTAACCAGGTACAGCCATTTTTTCAATAGAAATTGCAACGCTCTTTGATAGTACTTTTTCGGCCTCATAACGATTTACCTGCCTGCCGGCGAGGCAGGCGTTAAGAAAACCAACGTATGTGAGCGCCCGAAACAAAATGTTGTCTGAGCGTAGCGAGTTTCATTCCTGCCGGCCGGACAGGCGGGTTGTTTAGCGAACGGAGTTTGGTTTTTAGTAAATCTTATGCAGCCTTGATTTTTTTGGTCCCTTTTTGTATCAAGACAAAAAGGACGAGGCCAACCGTCGGCTATGAGGCGGACTGTTGTTAAATAAACAATCGAACTCAGGATAATTAATTCTCAATCGTAGTAATGTAACTTCATTGCTATAAACTCACTTTTTAAAAAACAAACTGTTCTGATTTTAAATGAAGCTAAGAAATGGTAATCCTGATAGGGGTAAATAAATAATCGGATCTATTGTGTGCTTTAAAGTGGTTTATAAACTAATTATTACCCTTATTTTAATTAATTATTACCCTTCTTTTGGCGCATATTTCATGAATTTTGAGATAACACATTAATTAAACGAAATATCAGACCTAAACATTCGAGTCTGAAAAAGAATTAAAAACAAGGTATTGATCTATTAAATTAAAAATTTATGAGGAAGGTTTTTCTTTTTCTATTCTTACTCATCTCCTATCTAAATCTGTCTGCCCAAAACACCAGACAAGTAACAGGTTTAGTATTAGATGCAGGACAAGGAGATCCCTTGGTAGGAGTAAGTGTTTCTATTAAGGGGAGTACATTAGGAGCTATTACTGATGTAAATGGAAAGTACACCATTAAGGTTCAGGTTGATGAAAAACCTACCTTGGTATTTAGATACTTGGGTTACGTGATGCAGGAGATTGCAGTTGCAGATAAAAGCGTAATCAATGTAAAACTGGCACAAGAAAATAAAGCCCTTAACGAAGTAGTGGTTATTGGTTATGGAGAAGTGCAGCGTAGGGATGTTACCGGAGCTGTAGGGTCTGTGAAAATGGAGGACTTGCAAAAAGCGCCGGTAGGTACCGCATTGGAAGCATTGGCAGGTCGTGTTGCAGGGGTGCAGGTACAATCTGAAAATGGTAAACCAGGCGGTGGCATGAATATCGTAATTCGTGGTGCCAATTCATTAACACAAGATAACTCACCTTTATATGTTATAGATGGTTTTCCGATGGAGGATGCCAATAATAATATTCTGAATCCGGCAGAAATTGAATCTATGGAAGTATTGAAAGATGCTTCTGCAACAGCAATTTATGGTGCCAGGGGTGCAAACGGTGTAATTTTAATAACTACAAAAAGAGGAAAAGAGGGAGCGCCTACTATCAACTACTCTGCCTACGGCGGTTTCCAGAATGTAATCCAAAAAATGGATTTAATGAGTCCTTACGAGTTTGTTAGAATGGAAGCAGAGCGTGATCCAACAGGAATTCAATCTACCTATTTAAGGGGAGATACAACTTTAGAGTTTTATAAAAATGTTGCTGGATATGATTGGCAGGACGAACTTTTTAGAACAGCAGGTATGCAGGATCATTCGTTATCTGTATCGGGAGGTAATAAATCTACCAGATATTCTTTCTCTGGCAATCTGTTTGACCAGAAAGGGGTAATTATAAACTCAGGTTTTAATAGAAAACAGGGTAGAGTGACTTTAGATCAAACATTTAACGATAAATTTAAAGTTGGAGTAGATGCAAGATATACCAGCACTAAAACATATGGTACTTCTCCGGGCGATCCGGATTCCAGAAATTCATCTATGAATTATTTAATGTACAGTGTTTGGGGTTACCGTCCGGCTACCTATATCCCGAATCAGGATCTTGCAGATAATTTAATAGATCCGGATGTAAATACAAATAATGATTATCGTATAAATCCAATCTTATCTGCTAAAAATGAATTAAGAGAAGTTTTTAATAAACGCGTAATCTTTAATGGTTTTGCAGAATATGCATTTACAAAAGAACTGAAATTAAAAATTAGCGGAGGAATTAACTCTTCGGACTGGAGAAACGATGTATTTAATAATTCCCAAACACGCTATGGACATCCGCAAAGTTTAAATAAAGTTAACGGTAGTATCTTATATACCGAAAGCGACACCTGGTTAAATGAAAACTTATTGACTTATAACAAGCGTTTTAATAAGGTTCATAATTTAAATGTGGTAGCCGGTGTTACGTTTCAGGAAAATAACTATAAACGTTATGGTGTAGGAGCTATGTATTTGCCAAATGAAAGTTTGGGCTTAGCAGGGCTTAGTCAGGGAACAGCAATGCCAATTATGTCTATAAATACATCTTGGTCTTTAATGTCTTATCTGGCAAGAGCTACCTATAACTATAACGGTAAATATATTTTAACAGCATCTTACCGGGCAGATGGTTCTTCTAAATTTGCTGAAGGAAACAGATGGGGATTTTTCCCATCAGGATCATTTGCGTGGAGGTTCATTAATGAAGACTTCATGAAAAATCAAAGAGTTTTCACAGAAGCCAAATTAAGATTAGGTTACGGTGTTACAGGAAATAACAGAGTATCGGAGTACGCGACTTACGCGAGATTGAGTTTTGATAATATTGGTCCTAATGACAACGGTTATTATGCATTTGGAAACTCTTTAGCACAGGGTTTATTCATTAGCTCGCTTGCTAACCCGGATTTAAAATGGGAAAGCACCGCACAAAGCAATATAGGTATAGATTTAGGTGCCTTTAAGCAAAGGGTAAACTTAACAGTAGATTATTATAAAAAGAAAACAACAGATTTATTGTTAAATGCACAATTACCAACGTCGACTGGATATGCATCAGCATTTAAAAATATTGGTAGTACAAGTAACGAAGGTTTAGAAATTAGTTTATCTGGTGATATCATCAAGACAAAAGACTTTAACTGGAACTCATCAATTAATATAGCTTTCAATAGAAATAAAGTTTTGTCTTTAACCCAAAATCAGGAATCATTAACAAGTGCATTAAATTGGGATAAGGATTATGCCACTGTTCCATTGTATATAGCTAAAATAGGTCAGCCTTTAGGACAATTCTATGGCATGATTTGGGATGGCGTTTATCAACCCGAAGACTTTAACGAATTGGGAGCGCTTAAAGGGAATATTCCAACCAATGGAAATCCGCGTGAGAGTATAAAACCGGGAGACATCAAATACAAAGATTTAAATGGTGATGGTGTGGTTAATGATAACGATAGAACAGTTATTGGAAGAGGTTACCCTATACATCAGGGTGGTTTCTCAAACACATTAAATTATAAGAGATTTGATTTGAATGTATTCTTCCAATGGTCTTATGGAAACGATATTTTAAATGCTAACAGATTAATGTTTGAATATGGTGTGAGGCCAAGAACGAACCAGTTTGCCTCCTTTGCAGATAGATGGACACCGGATAATACAGATACAGACATGTTTAGATTAGGAGGTCAGGGACCGTTAGGTAACTCTTATTCTACAAGAGTTGTAGAAGACGGGTCTTACATAAGATTAAAAACTGTCTCTTTAGGTTATTCAATAGATCCGGTAGCGCTTAAGAAATTCAAAATAAGATCTTTAAGATTCTATGCGTCAGCACAAAACTTGTTTACTATTACTAATTACTCGGGATACGATCCTGAAGTCGCAGTAATGTATTCTGGTTTAACTCCTGGATTTGACTATTCTTCTTATCCAAGACCAAAAACCATTGTGTTCGGATTAAATCTTTCACTATAATATTGACAGATCATGAAAAAGATATTGAAAAGTTTAAATATAATAAAAAGAGCACCTCTATATAAAAGGGCTTTTCTGGGGCTGACGGTTGTTACTGTGCTAAGTGCATCGGGTTGTTCCAGTTTCCTGGATAAAGAACCAACATTTGTTGTAAAAGATAACTATTACACTAATGAAAATGATGTGAATATTGGTTTAACAGGTATATATTCTGTATTAGGGAACGAAGATTTTTATGGAAGCAGCTTACCTTATCATTTATCTATGTCTGATGAAGGTGTTTGGCAAAGGAGTAATGCTTTAACAGGACCCGAAGTTTATATTTACGATTCCTCTAATCAGTTGGTTCGTAACTTATGGAAATATTTATATGAAGGCGTAGAAAGAGCCAATGTTTTCTTAAGTAAAGTAGACGCTGCGAAAATGGATGAAGCTAAGAAAACTATAGCGAAAGGCGAAGCTAAGTTTTTAAGAGCATACTATTATTTTGTATTAACCAGTAATTTCGGGGGAGTTCCTCTAAAGAAAGTACCTACTTATTCGGTAAATGATGTAAATACACCCAAAGCATCATTAAATGATTTGTATAGTTTCATTACATCAGAAATGGAAGAAGCAGAGGGTATGGTACAGCCAATTACAGCTTATGGTCATTCAGGAAGAGTTACCAAGTCTGCAGTTAGAGGAATATTAGCTCGTGTTTATCTTAAAATGGCAGGGGCACCTTTAAACGGAGGAAGACCTTATTACGAAAAAGCAGCAGAATGGGCAGGCAAACTTGTTAATCCTGTAAATGGAGATTATCAGCATAAATTAGTTGGCGACTATAAACAATTATTTAAAGATATGGCTGCAGAATCTGTCTTCAATATAGACGAGTCTATATGGGAAGTAGAGTTTGCGGGTAACCGTTCTACAGATTTTGAAGCTGGCAGACATGGTAATATTGCGGGAATCCAGTTTACATCCGAAACCATAGATTCTTTAGGATATAGTTACGGTTTTATATTAGCTACCAGAAAACTATATGAACATTACGGAGCTAATGATACCGATCAAAGAAGAGACTGGAATATTGCACCATATGCATATAATAATACAACAGGAGTATCTAGTGCAAGACCGGAATTGGACAATAGGTTTTCAGCTAAATTTAGAAGAAACTATGAGACGCTGAAGCCGCGTCATAAAAACTATACACCAATTAATTTTCCTTTGTTAAGGTTTTCTGATGTTTTGTTGATGTATGCCGAAGCTAAAAACGAATTAGATGATGTAAACGAAGCCGGACTGAAAGTGAAAATGGTGAGAGATAGAGCACACGCTATAGACAGCACATCTGCTATAGGAGGTGATAAAGATATGATGAGGCAGTTTATCAGAAACGAGCGATTTAGAGAACTGGCCTTTGAAGGCTTGAGAAAGTTCGATCTGGTAAGATGGAATATTTTGGAAAATACTATGCATGGTTTAGCAAGCGATATCGAAGCAAATACACCTACTGCCCGTAAGTATACTGCTTTTGGTCCAAAAAACGTGTCGTCCAGAAATGTATTATTACCTATACCACTAGACGAATTATCGCTCAATAAAGCTATGTCTCAAAATCAAGGTTGGTAATCTTTAATCTGTAAATGAAAATGAGAAAATTATTTCTAATGTCAATTATAGCTCTGGGATTATCGAGCTGTAATAAAAAAGAAGCTGTTGAATTAAAGTTTGATGTTGCTCCAACGCAAACATCATATAAGGTAAACGATACAGTCACTTTTAGAGTATCTGGAAATCCAGACCAATTAACATTTTATTCTGGCGAAGAGGGTCATCAATATATCAATAGAAATAGAATCTTTGCAGAAAGTAATGAAATTACACTTGAATTCGCTTCGCATAAAAGGTACGGAACTTTAGCAGGACAGCCCAATCCAATATCATTATTTGCTTCGCAAAAATATAACGGAGATAAGACCACTTTTAACGAAAGCGATTGGGTTGACATTTCAAGTGCCTTTACTTTTTCTCCATTAGACAATGCAGAAAACTATACTGCTTCTGGCGTGGTTAATTTGTTAGGGCTATCCAATATCGGTTTTACAATAGATAAGGAAAAACCAATTTATTTCGCTTTTAAATATCTTGGTTTAAGTAATTCTTCTGCCCAACCGAGGGTGTTCATCAATAAATTTGATATCAAAACCAAAACAACAGAGGGTAAGATTATTCCTGTACTTACTTTAGCAACAGGAGGTTGGTCGTCGTTGTTGATAGGGAATAGTGCCGTAAATTGGATTATAGATGGCGGTACTAATACATCAAGATTAAGAAATCAGGGAGCTGGTGCAAATGCTCCGGGGAATGAAGCCTGGGTAATGACTAAGGGATTCTTCTTAACTTCTGTTATTCCGGATACAGGTGTCGCTCTTAAAAACATGAGTACGCGTATAGATGAGTATAGCTATGTGTTTACTAAAGCCGGAACTTATAAAGTCACTTTTGTAGCCTCCAATGAAAATGTTTATGGCGGAGATAAAGTGGTGAAAGAATTCGAAATAGTGGTTAATCCATAATTTAAAAAGCCTTTAGTTCTAATACTGTGATGGTAATTTACTAAAGGCTTTTTTATAAAATCTGTCAAATAAAAAAGTATATAAAAGAGAAGTGATGTTTAAAAATTCATTAATTGTAAGTTTCGTTGCATTTGCTGCTGCCTTGTCGTCGTGTGGTTCTAAACAAGATTTTGTGAAAAATGATTTCGATGTAGCAGAAAAGCAATACGAAATTATGTTAAACCAGTCTACAGATTTGACCAGTTTTCCCCGTACTACAAATCCAGATGGGTCTGTAAAAGGTACTGATATCTGGGATTGGACACAGGGATTTTTCCCGGGCGGATTATGGTATATTTATGAGTATAGCCAGGACCCGAAATGGAAAGCTGCAGCAGAAAAATGGACAGAGGCTTTAGAAGAAGCTAAATTTTTAACTCAACACCACGATGTTGGCTTTGTAATGTATTGCTCTTACGGAAATGCGGTAAGATTGGAAAAAGATACTGCTAAAATCAATAAATACAATAAAATATTAATCCAGTCTGCAGAATCTGCACTAACAAGATATTATGATAATGTAGGATTGATTAAATCGTGGAATGATAAGATGTCATGGGATGGTAAAACACTATGGAAATATCCGGTTATCATAGACAATATGATGAATCTGGAATTGCTTTTCTATGTTTCCAAACTAACAGGAGATCCTAAATACAAAAATGTAGCTATATCGCATGCAGATAAGACTATGAAAAACCACTTTAGAGCTGACTATAGTACTTACCATGTGGTAGATTACGACGCGAAAACAGGTGAGGTGTTACATCAGCAAACCAACCAGGGCTATTCAGATAACTCTACATGGTCAAGAGGACAAGGATGGGCAATTTATGGTTATACGCTAATGTATCGCGAAACAAAAGACCCGAAATATTTGGAACATGCTAAAAAAGTAGCAGATTTCTTTATCAATCATCCAAATCTTCCCGAAGACAAAATACCTTACTGGGATTTTAATGTAGAACAGGAAGGCTACACACCAGATTGGGATTACAAGGGGCAGAATAAATTAAATTATATTCCCAGAGATGCATCAGCAGCTTCTTTGGCAGCCTCTGCAATGTTAGAGTTAAGTACCTATGCCGGAGAAGAAGGGAAAAAATATTTCGGTGCAGCAGAGCATATATTGAAATCTTTGTCAGGCAAAGAATATTTAGCCGAGCCGGGTACCAATTCTGGTTTTATCTTAAAACACTCTGTTGGTAGTTTTCCGCACAATAGTGAGATAGATGTGCCGTTAATATATGCAGATTACTATTTCCTTGAAGCTTTATTACGTTATAATAAGCTTAAAGAAAATAAATAGTTTTCTGTTTTCTTTTATCAAAAGGTCTGTTTGCAGTTGGCAAGCAGACCTTTTTTATTTCCTAATTCATGGTTTGTTAACATTAAGAGAGAATTAATTTAATGTGTGCATTCTATATTTGTAATATAAAGCAGGGCGCTTTTAATTGAAAAAGAAACTAAAAAAAACATTTTTATGTTTCTTTTTGCTGTTTGTTTGTCTTAAAAATGTTTGTTTGTTGAAATTAAAAACAATAGATTTGAGATAAGTATTGCAAAGCTTTATTGTAATAACAAAAGTTGTAAATTAAAGAGATAGGATTTTTGGTGGATATATCAAGTGCTTTTTTAAGGGTAGAAGAAGTTGAAAGCCAGGAGGTTGATATCAAATCACTCTTTGATACACTCTATGACAGGCTGGTCTATTTTTCCTACCAAATTATCAGGAACCAGGAACAAGCAGAAGACATTGTACAAGAAGCATTTGTTAAGTTGTGGGGGAATAAAGAGACATTAGTTAATTCAGAGCAAAGCCTTAAAAGCTACTTATATAATACTGTTAAGAATCTAAGCCTAAACGTAATAAGACACAGTAAAGTAGTAGACAGATATATGCAGTTAAATCTGCGCGGAGATGAACCAATGGATGCACCAATTGTAGAAGCTATTATGTCTGCCGAAGTGTTATCACAAATTCATAAAGCTGTAGCAGATTTACCACAGCAATATAAAACAATCTCTTTATTAAGCTTTTTTGAGGGTAAAAAGAATCAGGAAATTGCCGATGAATTAGGAATTTCTGTGAATACCATCAAAAAGCAAAAACAAAAAGCAATTCAGATGCTAAGATTAAAACTGACATCTCTTTTGTCTTTAATGTTAGCGCTTTTCCTTTCCTTGTAACTTCTTATATTCTTATCCAGAGTCTTGTGCTTAATATCCCTTATTCTATATTTGTATAGGATCTAATATGCTGACTATGGATAATCATATTAATTGGGGAATTATTGGTTGTGGAGATGTAACCGAAGTGAAAAGCGGACCAGCATTTAACAGAGTGCCAAAATCTTCGCTAATAGCAGTGATGCGCAGAAATGCAGAGAAAGCAGAAGAATATGCAAAGAGGCACAATATACCAAAATGGTACAGTAATGTTGACGATTTATTGGCCAACCCAGATATAAATGCCATCTATATCGCAACCCCTCCTTCCAGTCATGAAGAATTGACTTTAAAAGCCCTTAATGCCGGAAAAAATGTTTATGTAGAAAAGCCAATGGCCTTATCAGAATCCGCTTGCCTGAACATGCAATTTATAGCAGATAAGTTGGGAAGAAAACTAAGTGTTGCACATTACAGAAGGGCTATGCCTTACTTCCAAAAGGTTAAGCAATTGATTGACGAGGGGGCTATTGGGGAGGTGAGCAGTGTAAATTTGAGAATTATGCAGGGGAGAGGCAACAATGTAATTGCCAGGACGGCAGAAAACTGGCGAATGAATCCATCCATATCAGGAGGAGGATTATTTTATGATTTGGCACCGCATCAAATAGATTTAATGATTTTCTTTTTTGGAGAGGTAAAGGCAGCAAAAGGACTTTCTGTAAATAGATTTGGAAAAGGTGAGGTAGATGACATAGTATCGGGACAGATTTTATTCCGAAACAATATTGTGTTTAACGGGTTCTGGAGTTTTAATAATGCACCTGCAGATAATGCTGATTTGTGTGAAATTTTTGGAACGAAGGGAAAACTGAGTTTTGGTTTTTTTGGTGAAACAAAAATTGAATTAAAAACAGCCGATCGTCAGGGTATTATCGAAGTTGCACATCCAAAACATGTACAAGAACCCATTATAGAAAAAGTAACCGCTTATTTTCTTAGTAAGGAAGAAAACCCCTGTTCTGGTCAAACAGGAGCGGAGGTTCTAAGAATAATGGAATTGTTTAGTGGCAAAATTTAATCTGATTTTCAACCTTTCTAATTTGCAGTTGATATGAATTAGCTTTTATATAATCAAATTTTTGCTAACCCTCGTTACTAGGATTTTGTCTATTCTGTGTCCATCTTTATCTATAATCTCAAACTCGTAATTAGCCAGGCGTATTTTATCACCCAGTTCAGGAAGTTCATCATGCAGATAAATAATGAAACCCGCTACCGTAGTAAACTGATCATTTAACTTATCATCCAATTCCAGTTTAAAATACTTTTTAAAATCCAGAAAATCGTATTGGCCGTCAACAAACCAACTGTTAACATCTCTTTTAACAATTTTATATTCGTCATCGTTACCTTCCGTTATATCACCCACCAGAGCCTCCAAAACATCGCTCATAGTAACCATCCCCTCAGTAGCACCATATTCGTCGACAATAATAGCATAATGCGTCATATGTTTTTTGAAAGACTCTAAAACATTATATGCAAAAGTATTCTCATTAAAGAACAGTGGCTTTTTGATATAATTATGAATGTCGAAATGTTCGCGATTAGCAAAAAACAAATCCTTAAGCAAAACAATCCCTAAAATTGAATCTAAATTATTGTCTTTTACCACGGGATAGGCGGAGTGCTTTTCTTCTTTTATTTTTGCCGTGACTTCGTCCCATGTATCTGTAGAAGAAAAAAATACCAGATCTCTCTTATGAGTATGTAAAGATTTTATTTTACGGTCGCCAAGTTCAAAAACCCTCTCTACGATATCTTGTTCAATATCTTTAATTTCTCCACCTAAAGCACTTTCCTTCACCAGAGATTTAATCTCTTCTTCAGACACCTTACTGGTTACGCTGTTTTTTATACCTAATATTTTTAGTAACAGATTGTTGGAAGCTGTTAACAACCAAACGAAAGGTGATGTTAAGCTTGCCAGTATGCGCATAGGTTTAGCTAAAAGCATAGCAATAGGCTCGGGAAAAGTCATACCAATACGCTTGGGCAATAATTCTCCCACAACTATAGAAACATAAGTAACTACAACCACTATAATTACAGTGGCCAGACTATTTGCATAAGGTGCAATGATTTCTTTGTCAGCAAGGTAATTTGCGAGATTTTGAGTTAGCCCTTCACCGCTATATACCCCCAGTAATATACCAATCAAAGTGATGCCAATTTGCACCGTAGATAAGAACTTCGTAGGATTCTCTGCTAATTTCAATGCCGCGTCAGCATTAGAGCTTCCCCTTTCTTTTTCACTTTCCAGCTTAAACCTCCTGGAAGATACTAACGACATTTCTGACATAGAAAATATACCATTCAATAATATTAAACCTATAATGATAATAATTTCCATTCAATTCATTAATCAATGCTTAGAATAAACACCTTGCAAGTGTTTTAGGTTTGCAGAGGTATGCCAGTATGAGCTATAAAAATAAGAATTCTATATTATTCGGAAATGATTAAATAGTAATCGTCTATATCCCGTAAGATAAATTGGTTTTTGAGGGAGTTAGGATTATAATGTGGTTCTTTTTCAATTTTATAATGGGCATTTATGGCATTTTCCCATATCCGATTTAAGTCAGGTACCCTGAAAAATAAAATGAGACCATTACCTGCAGGTAAATTTACATTTAGCATTGTCGGGTGTTCATGTTCGCCCCATTTATGTAAACAAAGTACAGTAGTGTTACTGCTATCAGCTAATATTTCGAAGGTATCTCCACCATGTTTACTGGTTAAACCTAACAAAGCCTGATAGAATTTGGAGCTTTCAGGAATGTCTTTTACTGCAATTATAGTTTCTAATCTCACCACTGTATTGTTAAAAATAGCATGAATTTAATATAAATCGACAAAGATAAAGGAAGGATAAAAATTATAAAATAAGGCAGCAAGTTACTTGCTGCCTTTAGAGATTTAGAATAAACTAACGTGTACAATCTGCTGTCCATCTTGCTCCGCCATCTTTAACATAAAGAATGGTTAACGAGCTTGCCGTAATCCTGATATATTTAGATTCGTCGTCGCCAATAGAAATTACAGTGTTGTCACCCTCTTTTCTAAATTCAACTCCATTTAAATCAGGGATTCCGTCAGAGAAAATAAAGTTGTAGTTATTTCCAGCTTTAACTACTCTTACATTACCATTCGCATTACTATGGCTTTCATCACCATTGGTATAAGAGATACTCCCTCTGTAAGTTCCAACAAATAAATCGTTATCTGCCGGATCGTCGTCTTTACTACATGAAACCAATACCGTGGTGGCAAAAAAAGTCAAGACAAATAACTTCATTAAATTTTTCATAGTGTTTTTGTTTTGTTAATTTTTATAGAGATCAGTATCCAATTACTATTCCAAAGTCTCAGTATAAAGAATAAATGAAAGTGTTGTTTTGGATTTAACTTATTGATTATTAGTGTTTTTAATGTTTATTGTTGTTTGGTCGCTTTGCTTGTTTTTGAAAACATATTAGTGTGTACAATATAGGCCAACGGGAAAAGTGAATTTTTTTTAATTTTTATTATCCACTTAGAAATCTTGAGTGTCTTATAGTTGTATATGCAGAACTTCGAAGAATTCGACAGAATATTTAAGATAAGTGAACTTGTTGTCAAACACATCAGGGAAGAGCTGAGTGTGGATGAAAGACAGCAATTAGAGAATTGGTTGAACAGTGACGTAGGAAATAAAGCTTTATTTGACAAACTGGTTGATGAGCAGAAACTAAAAATTGAAGCAGAATATTTCTTTGGAAAAAATAATAAAGAGCAGGCCTGGCAGAATATTATTGAGCGGAAAGAACAAGTTGATAGATATAAGCCTTCTTATTGGCTAATAACCAAATACGCTGCAGCCGTAGCTTTTATAGTGTTATCTGTAATGGCCGTTTTAAAATTTAGACTATCCTCAGTAGATACCGGTTCAGGAGAAAAGTCTCTGGCTAAAGTAGAGCCGGCAGAAATTTACCCTGGAGGTAACAAGGCTGTATTAACTTTAGCAGATGGTTCTCATATCGTATTGGACAGCCTGGCAAATGGTAATGTGGCAGAACAATATGGCAGCATTATAAAGAAAACCAAGGAAGGCCAAATCATTTATGACCTTTCAACTCTATCTTCTAAGAAGACTAACAATGAAATTGTTTATAATATAATATCTACTCCAAAAGGTGGGGAGTACCAGCTAATTTTACCAGATGGGACTAAAGTTTGGTTAAATTCGATGTCGTCTTTACGTTTTCCGGTTACGTTTTCCGGTAAGGAAAGAAGAGTGGAGTTAACAGGAGAAGGTTATTTTGAAGTTGCCAAAGATAAAACAAAACCTTTTTACGTGCAGGCGAAAGATATGGAGATTCGGGTTCTGGGAACACACTTCAATATTTCATCATTTGCAGATGAATCACAAATAAAAACAACCTTATTGGAAGGCTCTGTTAAAATCAACAGAGGAAACAAAGAAGCCATATTGACACCAGGGCAGGAAGCTGTTGCATATAATGGTAAAAGCGGCTTTACAACCCAAGATGCCAATATAGAGCAAACAATGGCCTGGAGAAATGGATATTTTTTATTTAGGGATGAGTCTATCGAGAGTTTAATGCGAAGAATAAGTAGATGGTATAATGTTGAAATAGCATACGAGGATAATTTAGAAGGTAAGACTTTTGGAGGTAAGTTCTCTAAAAACAGTACACTCTCGGAGCTATTAAAAAGTTTAGAATTAACAGGAACAGTAAAATTTAAAATGCATGAAAGGAGGGTAACTGTAATGCAGTAATTTTCTACGTTCACAACATACAGTTACAAAAAATCGAGAGAGCTGGACCCTCTCCCGATTAAGAAAATTGTAACTACTAACTGATTTTTTTGAAGGGAACCAGGTTAAACATTACAAAATCATTCAAATGTATAAAAAATACACAGCTTTATGCAAGGTAAATTGCATACCTATTAAATTTTTTCTTAAAATGAAACTCAGTTTTGTGTTGCTGTTAACTGTATTTTTACAGGCGGCAGGTGCAGCGGGTTATGCTCAGAAATTGAGCATGACTAAACAAAATGCTTCTTTAAAGAGTATATTAAAGGAACTTGAAGCTAAGACTGGCTACAATTTCATTTACAACTCTAATATGCTGGAAGGGGCAAATAGTGTTTCCCTAAGTCTAAAAGATGCTTCTTTAAGAGAAGTATTGGATAAATCTTTGGAAAACCAGGCCTTAGGCTATACTATAAACGGAAATACCGTAGTAATAGTAAAAAAAGAACCAGCTCAACAACCTAAAAAGACTATTGTAGTAAAAGGTAAAGTCGTTGATAAAAATAATGAACCTTTACCCGGTGTAGCTGTCAAGTTGAAGAATACCAACGTGATGGAAGTTACTAATGTAAATGGTGAATATTCCATTAAGGTTACTGACCCAAAAGCAGTATTGGTTTACAGTTTCATTGGGTTTCAACCAAAAGAAATTACAGTTGGTCAGCAAACCACTATCAATGTAACATTAAATGATGATGTAAAAGCACTAAGTGAAGTTGTTGTTACAGCACTGGGTATCCAGAGAGAAGAAAAGTCTCTGGGATATGCAGTTACGCAAGTAAAAGGTGAAGACTTGATGGATGCAGTGTCTAATAACTGGACAGATGCCTTAAGTGGAAAAGTAGCCGGTTTAAATATGGTTAAATCTGGTGGTGGACCTGCGGGCTCCAATAAGATTATACTTAGAGGAGAGAGTTCATTGAGCGGAGATAATGCTGCATTGATTGTTGTGGATGGAGTTGTGGTTAGTTCTAAAATCTCCGAACCCAATGGGTCTTATTTAGGAAGTGAGAACCCAATTGATCATGGTAATGGTATTAGTGATCTTAATCCCGAAGATATCGAGAGTGTGAGTGTACTTAAAGGGCCGGGTGCGGCGGCATTATACGGTTCCAGAGGATCTAACGGGGCTATTATCATTACTACAAAATCAGGGAAGCCAAGTCAAAAAGGATTAGGAGTATCCTTTAATTCCAACTCCACTTTTGGCACAATAAACAGATGGCCTGATTTTCAGTATGAATATGGTCAGGGAGCTATAGGTTCAGATAGATATTATTCCTACGGAGCAACCGAAGATGGGGCAAATACAAAAAATACCGGAGCTGCCTGGGGACCGAAATTTGATGGTCAGGAATATTATCAATGGGATCCGAACCTGTTATATAGAGGTACTGAAAGAACGCCATGGGTACCCTATAAAAATAACAGAAAGGATTTCTTTGAAGTTTCGCAAACCTATACCAATAGTGTTTCTGTAAGTGGAGGTAACGCAAAAACTACTGCTCGTTTAAATTTTACGAACTTAAAAAACGAGTGGATAGTTCCAAATACTGGTTACAAGAGGAATACTATTGCGTTAAATGTCACGCAAAAAGTAAATGACAAACTAGATATTTCTACAAAAATTAGTTATAACAATAAGTTTGCGGATAATTTACCTTCTACAGGATATAATAATCAAACTGTTATGTACAATATAATAGCATTAGTTCCTAATGCAGATATTGATTGGTATAAACAGTGGTGGATGCCGGGTAAAGAAGGCCTGGAACAGATTAGAATGTTTAGTAGTGGCTTGGACAATATTTATTTGTCTGTATATGAGATGCTGAATGGTTCCAATAGAAATCAATTGATAGGAACAATTAGTGCAAATTACGAATTTACTAAGAATTTGAATCTGATGGTGAGGAGCTCAATAGATTGGTCTGGCGAATCTCGTTCTCAGAAAAAGCCAAAAGATACAGCGAGATTTCCAGAAGGTATGTTCCGTACACAAGATATCGATATGAAGGAAACAAATACTGACTTCTTATTACGATATAAACAACAAATCACAAAAGACATTGAAGCAAATTATTCATTAGGGGGATCGGCTATGCTTAACTCTTATAAAATGATTTCATTAAGTGCAGACCGATTAAGATATCCTGGGATTTACACATTTGCGAATAGAAAAGATAGAGTTGTAGCAAGTTCAAGAACGCAGGAATATGCAGTAAACAGTTTGTATGGTATGGCTCAGTTTTCCTACAAAAATTTCTTGTATTTAGATGTTACAGGCCGTAATGATTGGGCTTCGGTTTTAGCAACTGAAACATCAACAGATAACGTGTCTTTTTTCTATCCATCTATTAATATGAGTGGAATAATTTCGGACATGGCTGCATTACCAAAAACAATTTCATTCTGGAAAGTCCGAGCTTCGTGGTCACAAGTAGGGGGGGGAGGAGTTACTCCTTACTTAACTGGTTATGACTACGTTTCCAAAGAAGCATATTCAGCTGGTATGGCTAATCCAACTTATATTTCTAATCCTAATCTTAAAAATGAACTTTCTACGACAATAGAATTCGGAACGGACATTCGTTTGTTTAAAAATAGATTGGGACTAGATGCAACTTATTATAGAAGTAATATCAAGGACCAAATATTAAGAGTACCTGTTGACAGATCGACAGGTTATAATTATTCTATGATGAACTCTGGTTTGGTACAAAATAAAGGGGTTGAGTTTCAATTGAATGGAACGCCAATGAAATCAAGCAAAGGTTTAACCTGGGATGTATCAGCGAACTTTGCAGCTAATAGAAATACTATTGTGTCTCTGGCGGACAGTGTTACTACTTACCTGATGCAAAGCGGACCTCGAGGAACTATGGAAGCCAGAGTTGGAGGCAGAATGGGAGATTTGTACGGTTTAGGCTATTTACGTAATGCAGAAGGTAAAATTATCTATAATACTCAGGGTTATCCCATGCTTACTGAAGAAGTTATTTACTTAGGCAGAGCAACGCCAGATTTTACCTGGGGTATAGCCAATAGTTTTAAGTACGGGCAATGGAGATTTAAAGTTTTAGTAGATGGACAATATGGCGCTGTAGCTTATTCTCATACTCATGCGGCTGCATCTATAGCCGGGAAATTAACCAATAGTTTACCTGGTAGATATAATGGTATTATAGGAGACGGGGTACAAATGAATCCAGATGGTACCTACAGACCAAATGATGTAATTGCGCAACAAATTGGTACTTATTATAATGAGCACTTTAAAAGTGATAATGTTGAAGCAAACACTTTTAGTACAGATTATATTAAATTGAGAGAAGCAAGAATAGACTATACACTGCCTGCAAAATTAGTTAAGAAGTTGAAATTACAGCGGGCAATCGTAGGTATATATGGAAGAGACTTATTTGTGTGGAGCGATTGGCCTGCATACGATCCAGAATTCGGGACATTAAGTAATAGCGATATTCAAAGAGGTTTTGAAGTTGCTCAGTTCCCGTCAACAAGAAATTTTGGTGTGAATGTATCATTTAGTTTTTAAGGGAGAAAATTGAGATGAAAAAAATTATAGCAGCTTTATTAATTACTGGAAGTTTAGTGTCTTGTACAAAAAACTTTAGCGAATTGAATACAAGTAAAGATGGAGCAAAATATACAACACCGGAAACATTATTAGGACCGGCAATACACGATGTGATAAAAAGAAATCTTAACAGATGCTTGAGATTAACACATGAATTAATGCAAGTGCATGTTACACTTTCAGATTCTGATGAAATTCACAGATATGTAATCAGACCATTGGAGTCTGACTATATGTGGAACAATTGGTATCTCCAGTTAACAAATATCAAGGATATTTACGATGGAGGTAAAGCAATAAATAGTAACGCTTATATGGCGATGTCTTTAATTTTGGATAGCTGGGTTTATTCATTAATAACGGATGTTTACGGAGATGTACCTTATTTCGATGCTAATAAAGGACGACAGGGCGTTTTACAGCCAAAGTTTGATAGACAAAAGGACATCTATCAGGATTTGTTTAGAAAATTGGAAGAAGCAAATGAACTTTTGAAATCGGCTTCATTAACAGACGACGAGAAAACGCTGGATCCACTGTATCAGGGTGATTTAGCAAAATGGAGGAAATTTGGAAATAGTCTTTATTTAAGATTGTTGTTAAGAGTTTCAGGAACAGGAGAATTAAATGCAACTGACAAGATTCTAGAAATCGTGGATACAAGGAAATCAAATTATCCGATTTTTACCAGTAACAACGATTCGGCCATACTTAAGTTCCAATCTACAGCGCCGTATTTGTCGGAATTCCATGAATATAGAAATATTGATTTTCAAACCAATAATAGCTTAGGCTCGTTCTTTATTGATAATCTTAACAATTGGGGAGATCCTAGACGCGATAAATGGGCTTCTAAGAAAGATGGCATTTTTGAAGGTATACAAAGCGGATATCCTGTAGGTCAAATTCCTGCTCCGCAATCGCAGTATTTGGCCGCTCTAAAATCTGAACCTTTATTAGGAAATATCATTAATTATCCGGAATTGCAACTCATTTTGGCAGAGTGTGCTTTAAAAGGTTACATTCCCGGAGATGCAAAAGCATATTATGAGGCGGGAACTACAGCTGCTATAACCATGTGGGGTGTTACAGTTCCTGCAGGTTATTTTACTGATACTGCGGCAGCATGGGATGAAAATGATACAACGCCACGCAAATTGGAAAAAATTATCCTTCAAAAATATTATACATTATTTTTTACAGATTTTCAGTCGTGGATAGAATACAGACGTACAGGATTTCCTACTCTACCGAAAGGTCAAGGTCTACAGAATGACGGAGTAATGCCTACGAGATTAAAATATCCGGTAAATGTTCAGACGCTTAATAGAGAAAACTATAGGGAAGCCGTCGCTAATATGGGAGGCGATGATTTAAAAACTAAAGTTTGGTGGAACAAATAAAGAAAAGATGAAAAGAAATCTAAAGATATTTTTTGTTTATGCAACTGTTTTGGTTGTACTAGCCTCTTGTTCAAAAAATGATTATGAATCTGGAGGTGTTATTAGTCCTGTGATAAGTATTGCCAATATGAAGGCAATGTATAATGGGGATGATGTATTGTTAATTAAAGATAAGTTGGAGGGAGCTTATCAAGTAGCGGGGGTAGTTATCTCAGATAAAGATAATGGAAATATTGCGTCAAATGAAATAGTTGTGCAAAACTCTGCAAGAGGCACGACGTCTGGATTAGTATTTAGTTTCGGAGATAATAATACTGATTTCAATTTAGGGGATTCTGTAAAAATAGATATCAATAACGCAGTATTAACTCGAAAAAATGGAACGTTAAAAGTTATTGGAACAGACTTCAATTTTTCAAGGGTTACCAAAGTTTCGTCTAATAATGTTGTCACTCCAAAAATCCTTACTCCAACAGAGCTTTACTCGGGATTTTATAATTATGAAAGTGTACTGGTTCAAATTAATAATGTGAGTTTTGACGGTGTCACAAATGGTCAAACATACGAAGGAGAAGCTAAGCTATTTGACGAAAGTGGTAGTAATATCTTTTTAAGTACCAGTTCCTCAGCAAGTTTTGCGCAGCAAGCTTTACCTTTAACAGCTTACTTCGTAGGAATTCCAACATATTATGATGCCAATTCAGATTACTATAACCGAGCAAAGACATTATTAAAAATGAGGAATGCTGATGATGCGTTCAATGAATCAGGTGCGGCATATTTAAATTTTCCGGAGACTTTCGAGTCGGTTCCTGCCTCTCAAAAATCTGTTTATCTAATGCCGGGAATCGATGATAGAGTAACATTTACTTCCGGGACATGGAAAATTTATCAGGGTGTTATTGGAGATCAGGTTAACTATGACAGGTTTAACCCTATTAATGGCATTCAGGCAATCCGTTTGCAACAAAAGCTTACTGGTTCAGCTTATTTAGAAATGTGTTTTGATTTAAATCAGGGAGCTAGTAAAGTAACTGTTGCACATGCCATTTACGGACTGTATTCTAGTGATCCTAAAGTTGCCTCTGCCTGGGATTTAGAGTATTCTCAGGATGAAGGAACTACATGGACCAAAATAGGTGAAACGGTTGCAGAAACCAATACGAAGGATGCTACACTAGTTACCTTTAATACGAATATTAAAGGTAAGGTCCGTTTTAGGATTAACAAACTTGGGTCTGAAGGATATCCCAATGGTCAAAACGGTATGTTAAATATTGATGATTTTACAGTTTATCAAAATGTTGATTAATTATTAATCTAGAAAGCAATGAAGAAGATATTAATAATGTTGACAGCTGTAGCTGTTCTATTTGGAGCATGTAAAGACGATAAAGGTATACCAACTCCACAAAGCCCTTTTATTGCTAAGATATCACCAAGTACTGCCTTGGAAAATACAGTGGTGACATTTTCAGGAAAGCGATTTTCAAAAACCGTAACTGATAATATTGTGAAGTTTGCAGGGGTGAGAGGAGAGGTATTAACCGCGAGTGATACCCTGTTGACAGTAAGGGTACCCGCAGGAGGAAACACTGGGACAGTAACCATTACAGTGAATAATAGGACTACTAATGGTCCCACATTTACATATGGACAGGAAACTAATGAAATAGAATACAATTACATTACGTCAACCTATGCCGGAACTGGTGTTGCAGGTGATGTTTATGGTCCAATTGCAGAGGCCAAGTTTATGCTTCCAAACGGTGTAGCCTATGATGCAACGACAGGAGATTTAATTGTAGCAGATAGGACGGCCTATTCTATAAAAAGAATAACTAAAGACGGTGAGGTGATAAAAATAGCTGGTACAGGAAAAAGCGGAACAGCAGATGGCGATTTCTCTGTAGCAACCTTTAGCAATCCTTATAAGTCAGCAGTAGATAAATATGGAAATATCTATGTAGTTGACAATGGAAGCCATAGAGTTCGCAAGCTAGATATGTCTAGTGGACAAGTAACTACGTTAGCCGGCTCGTCTTCTGGATTCGTAGACGGTATTGGTTCTGCTGCTCGTTTCAATACATTAACGGGTATTGCTGTAGATGAAGATCTAAACGTATACGTTGCTGATGCTGCAAATCATGCAGTTAGAAAAATCACTCAAGCTGGAGTTGTAACTACCTTAGCGGGAAATGGTACAGCAGGAATTGTCGATGGCGTTTGGCCAGATGTCAGAATGAATAGGCCAACTGCTGTTTGTATCGGAAAAGATGGATTTTTGTATGCAGCAGATAGATACGGACAACGTATTAGAAAAATCGATGTGCATACCGGCAAAACTGTAACTATTGCAGGTTCCGGTGGCAGTACTTCCAGTACAGGAGGTCAGGTAGATGGCGAAGCCTTAAAGGCAAGATTTAATAACCCTTGGGGTATCGAGATTGATAAAGATGGTACTATCTACGTTTCAGAATTGGGAGGTACTGGTAGTGCAACTCACACTATTAGAATGATAAAAAACGGACAGGTTTCTACTATAGGAGGTGACGCTTCCTTTAATGCGCCAGGTTATGTAAATGGGGGATCAGAGGTTTCGAGGTTTTACAATCCTACAGACCTTGCTGTAGACAATGAAGGAAATATATTTGTTGGTGATATGAACAATTATGTCATCAGAAAAATAACCCGAGTACCTAAGAACTAATTAAGCGAATCTGGAGAGCCGAGCATTTTGCAAGGCTCTCCAGATTTTATCTCGAAAGTAAACCATTATTAATTACTGTTAACAGAGAAAGTTCCTTTTTGTGGGATAGGGAATCGCTTTGTTTAATCGTTTGAGATAATCAATTAATAAAAGCCAGAAAACGGATAATATGAAAAGAGTTTTACATCAAATTTTGTACGCATTAATTTGCATAATAATGCTTGCAGCCAACCAGGATTTGGTGGCTCAAGAACAACAGCTGCTGGGGTGGCAGTTTCTTACCTCCGGTCCGGGAAATACCCCTTCCACAGGTAACGAAATTACCTATAACTCAACCGAGCATCATACAGGAGTAACTATATCAGTTTTAAAAAGAGCGTCAGGACTAAGAAATCATGCTTTAGCTGCTATTTTTGGAGGAATTCCGGATATGTTAATCCCAGATTTTGAAACTGCGAAGACCAAGTCCTATTACGAATTCAATTTTCAGCCTAAAGCTAATTACGAAATGTCATTATCTCAATTAAACTTTAAGATAAGAACTTCCGGCACTTGGTCTCCCGGAAACGCGACGTCTCTATATTTTATTTGGAAATATAGTGTTGATGGTGGGGCTAATTTTTCAGACATAGGAACAGTAACACAGTTACCGGCTGCAGTACAAGATGTTAGGCAACCTACTCGTGTACTATCAGGCATTCCAGAGTTGCAGGGATTAACTAATGCGAATAATGTTATATTTAGATTGTACATTTGGGGTTTTACCAATGCTGCCGGTTCAGGTACTTTTGGTATAGGCCGTTCTACAGCAGCAGATCCAATTGCATTATCTATTTCCGGAACATCAAAATATTTAGGTAACATCACCTCAGGAATTTCTGAAGCCTATTTTACGGATAGCAAAGCTATAGCCAAAGGTGAAGCCTCAGGTATTATTATGGATAAGTTGATTTCCATGATAAATAATACACCAACAGGAGAGCGTATTCATATGTCCATTTATCTGATTAACCATCAAGGCGTAATGGATGCTTTAAAAGCCGCGGAAGCAAGAGGTGTGAATTTGCATATTATTGTGGATATGAGCCGTTCCGATAGTCAGATAACGAATGCTAATAGCTTACCTTGGTTACAAAGTAACTTGCCAAGTTCAGAAATTGTAGTTAGTGTAAATGATGTTAGTGCTAATGCAATAAATCACCACAAATTTGCGCTTTTTACTGCAGTTCAAACTCAGGATGGTGTACTTCGAAATGCAACTTTCCAAACCTCACATAATTTTACAGTAGCCGATACGAAGAAAATTCAAGATGCATTGGTGTTTAATAATTCGGATGTTTACCAGGCATTTTTAAATAATTGGGAACTTATTAAAGCAAATGCTTCGTCAGGAATGAAGGCTAATTTCAACTTTAATTCTTATGATTTGCCTTCAATCAATACCAAATTAGAGTTTTTTCCAAGAATAGTAGGTGGGATTTATGATGGAAAAGATAATATTGTAGATCATTTAAACGCAATAACAGATGTAGCTAACGCTAAAATCAGAATTGCTATGTCAGACTGGTCCGATTCGAGACCTGCAATTGTAAATAAACTTATCGAGTTACGCAATTTGGGGGCAACAATAGAAGTATTTGCTAAAGATGCTGCTGGTACACAAACAAAAGCTAAACTTAACCAACTGTCTCAATTAGGTGCTGTCGTTAGGATATTTAATTTAGAATCGGGCGGAGATGCAAAGTTCAATATTCATGCAAAGATGATGCTCATTGAAGGGGCCTGGCAAGGACAGACCAACTCCAAAGTGATTATCACTGGATCTCATAATTATACTGATGGCGCACTAAAAACCAATAATGAAGTATTGGTTACTTTAGTTAACTCTTCGCTATATGCACAATACAATAGCTATTTTAACGCCATCAAAACGGTGGTTCCTACCGTTCAGTTATTGGCCTGGGATTTATCGGCCATAACTGGCGCCGTGGGTGAAGAATTTTCGGAATATCCCTCATCGTTTGCTTCTGGTGTGTATGTTTCCAAGGTAACCAGAGGAGAAGGTTTGCAGATATCAAGACTATCAAAAGGATTTTCGTCCAGTAAAGCAGCTGATCTGGCTGTCACAGTAACAGCCGACGAAGCGATAGCCAGGGACGAATACTTGGAATTTATAGTAAGACCAATGCCGGGCAAAAAGGTTTCAGTTAAAGAATTGATGATAAAAATACGAAGGACAGCAGGTGGAGGGCAGAAGCTTCAGCTAGCTTATCAATTAAATAAAGAAACACTTGTAAAAATAGGATCTGAGATTAGTGTGCCACAAGTTGCAAATGGTGTGTTTTTAAATCCGATTTCTTTAGCGGATATAGCAGAATTCCAGAATTTGACTTATCCTAATGAGTTGAAAATCAAAATGTACATGTACGGGGAAACCTCCAGAGGGGGGACTTTTGCATTGGGACAGAATGATACTGCAGAACCTGTATTGCAGATTAGGGGAGATTTGGAAAGCGTATCCGATCCGGCGTTGATTTTAGGATGGAGCGCTTCGGATTTATCCGGGACAACAGCTTCTTTTACATCTACAAATACTTCCAAATCAGTAACAAGTGCTACCATAACCAGAGGAGCAGGTTTAGAAGCTTCTTCTCTTTCAGCAGCTTTCAGCTCTCGTACTAAGACAGATCTTGATTTTACTACTATAATAGATAAAACTTCTGCCATAGCTAATGACAGTTATTTAGAATTCTCTTTCACTGTAAAACCCGAATATAAAATTTCGCTTTCCGAATTGTATCTGAAAACCAGACGATCAGGTGCCGGAGCTAAAAGCTATCTATGGCAATATAGTATAGATGGAGGGGTGTTTGAAGATATTGGAAGTGAAGTCCTTTTTACAAATAGTAATTCCGCAGGTGTTAATCAAATACCTTCTGATTTGACTTCTGTTGCAGCATTGCAAAGTATCCCTCAGGGAAAAACAGTAACTCTAAGGCTTTACACCTGGGGGTATACTTCTGCTGCCGGATCATTTGCATTGGGCTTATCCGAAAATCCTTCAGAAGATGTATTGATGATAAGAGGCAAGTTGGTAGAAAGCCCTCTTCCGGTTTCATTAACCAAATTCGAAGCAGCAAAAAACAATAGTTCAGTAAAATTATATTGGCAAACAGCGTCAGAACAATCAAATTCTCATTTTGAAATACTGAAATCCTCAGATGGTAAAGAATGGAATTTGCTGACTACAGTATCCGGAGCTGGAAACAGCACAACTAGAATAAACTACCAATATGTAGATAATCATCCTTTTAGTGGAATAAACTACTATCAATTAAAACAGGTCGATTTTGATGGAAAATCTAACCTGTCTGAAGTAGCTAGCGTGAATTTTGATATTGCAAATACGGCTTCGGGGATTGCAGCCAGTTACTCCAGTCAAATGTTAACTGTTTTTGCTGATGGCTTAGTGTTGGATAAAGGAAAGTTACAAGTACATAATACGAGCGGGCAATTATTGAAAACACAAAATGTGACAAATATCAACTCAGGTAGTATTTTCGCATTGCCTGTTACTCTAAAATCCGGTATATACATTGTTTCATTGAATTCTGAGAAAGGCATTACCACAACAAAAATTATAGTGAATTAATTTATTAATTATATGAAAAAGAGATCCTGGTTAGTTGTTTCGCTATTTTTAACGTTTGTAGCATCCTGTAAAGTTACAAACGAAGTAGTTACAGCAGATAAATCAAAAGAACAGGTAGTAAAGCCCGCAGAAGAGAGTTTAGCGACATTACTAACCAAGAAAACCAATCTTATCAACAAGGTTGTCTTTTATAATGAAACCAAACTCGCGAAAGGGGTTAATGAATATTATCTGGAATATACAAGCAACAAAAATTTGCCGATGACTTTATTCTTATTCAGGGTAGATCTTAAGGAAAAGAACATAGCGATTAAGCCGCTGACACCAAACGGTAAGCTAACGTTTGATATGCAGACTATACCAGATATGCTTACAACCAATGCATTCGAAGGTTATAAAGCCATTGCGGCCGTAAATTCTGATTTTTTCAATATGTCTACCGGCGAACCCAGAGGTATAACTGTGATAGATGGTATGGCAGTAAAATCGGTAACGGCAGCTACAAGAGCTTATTTTGGAATTACAAAAACAGGTAATCCCATTATCGGTAATATGAAAGTTTTTCCAGATCAAAAAAATATGATTTTACATTCATTGGGAGGTTTTCATAGGTTGATAGACGGAGGCAAACCTGTGAACCAAACAGACCTGTCGATACATCCAAGAACGGCGGTAGGTTATACCGAGAATAAAGAAGTTTATTTTCTGGTAGTAGACGGCCGTAATCCTGAATATTCGAATGGATTGATGCTAAGTGAACTTGCCGAGATCTTTTACGCCTTAGGCATAAAAGAAGCAGTTAATCTTGATGGCGGTGGCTCCACAACTTTTGTTACTTCCAATGGTGCCAGTATGATGGTGAAAAACAAGCCTTCCGACGGAAAACCCAGAAAGGTAGCCAATGGATGGGCAATATGCGTGAAAAACTAATAAAGGATACATTTAAACGATATACTATAGACACCTATTAAATTTTCAATATCCAAATGTCAGAGTCCGCAATATAGGATTTGTACCTCTATACATTCTTTATTGCGGTAACATTTGGAGTACGAAAATTAAGTCGAAAATCAGACATACAAAAAAAATTAAAATGTTGTAGCTTGGGGGCAGTAAGATTCATTTGGAACTTACAATAATAGAATATGTAAATTCGTCATAATTCATAAATGGTAATATAAATGTTAAGAGTTAGTTATTTATTAAGTGCAGCACTAATTTTCTCAGCTTGCTCGAGTCAAAAAGAAATCAGTCAATCAGTTACAGAGCTAAAAGAAAGATCCGGATGGACTGTAGACACACTTAGAAAAGATGTAATTTGGTATAAATATCAAAGTAATACCGACAAGCAATTTGCGCATCAGAATGTAAATGTAGTCAGTTTCAATCCTAAGGCTAGACAGGGGCAAATGGTGTTCGGGTATAAAAAGGAAAAGGACTCTTTGTCTGTGTTTGCCAATCGCATTCTGGGTGCTATCGCAGGTATTAATGCCACCTATTTCATAGAAAAAAAAGATTCTGCAGACTACATGCATCTGCGTTTAAAAGGGGAAGACATCCAACACGTAAAAGTTCCTAAAAACAGTATTTACTGGTGGAAACATCAGGGTATGTTTACCTTCGATGACAAAGGAACAGACTTTAACATTCAATTCTCACCAGAAGACTTTTCGACTATAAAATCGAAAAATATTATGACCGGAGCACCAATGTTAATAGATAATTTTAAACCGGTAGGTTTAACTTTTGCCGATACAACAGGAATTAATATCAAAAAACTGCATTACGAGCATTACCTAAAACACCAGGGAGTACGTCATCCGAGAACGGCAATAGCAGTAACACCAGAAGGACGTCTATTATTAATAACCGTCGATGGAAGAAACAAAAATGCTTTAGGCATGTCGGCAAAAGAGTTAACAGCCTTTTTACAGCGTTTTTTCAATCCTAAATCTGCAATGAATATTGATGGTGGAGGTTCTACCATGATGTGGATAAAAGGACAGCCTTATAATGGAATCGTTAATTATCCAACAGACAATAAAAAGTTTGATCATTACGGTCAGCGTAGAGTAGAAACTGTCATATTTATCAAATAACCTTATTCCGGAAGCTATTGAAAAGCAGAAAACTAAAATTGTTGAATAACTAAGCATTATGAAATAACAAAATGAATGTTTTCTTTGACTTTTTCGATAGCTTCTTTACATTTACAAGCTTTATATAATTACTCCAAAAAGAACCATTTTATTAAATGAAAGCCTTAAAGTACAATGTTATTAAGTCTTTTCTGTTTATAATCCTCCTATTCAATACTACCATAGTTGGTGCAAAAGAGAAGCAAAATAGTGGAGTTGCCAGACCCAAATTAGTAGTAGGTATTGTTGTAGACCAAATGCGTTGGGATTATCTTTATCGTTACTATGACCGTTACGAATCTGGCGGCTTTAAAAGATTGCTGAACGAGGGTTTCAGTTGTGAAAATACTTATATTACACATTTGCCATCAGTTACAGCAATAGGACATTCTACCATTTATACAGGCTCTGTTCCTGCAATCCACGGTATTACATCAAACAATTTTACAGATCAGCTTACCGGAAGAGCATGGTACTGTGCAGAAGATACCGTAGAGCAGACAGTAGGTAGCGCTTCGGCAGCCGGAAGAATGTCACCGCGTAACCTTTTAGCGTCTACCATCACCGATGAGCTGGCATTGGCAACTAACTTTCGTTCTAAAATTGTAGGTGTTTCTTTAAAAGATAGGGCAGCAATTATGCCTGCAGGTCATACTCCAACAGCAGCGTTCTGGCTAGATAGCGAAAGTGAAAACTTTATTACAAGTACTTACTATATGAAAGAACTGCCATCATGGGTAAGCCAATTCAATAGCAAAAAAGTAGGTAGAAATCTGATTAAAGATGGTTGGAGTACACTATACCCGATAGAAACCTATCTGCAAAGTACACCGGACTATGTGCCGTGGGAAGGTGTTTTTCCCGGAGAGAAGAAGCCCGTATTCCCGCATGATATTAAAAGGTATTATGAACTTAATCCGGATAATATTAGAAAAACTCCGTTTGGTAATACTCTGACTCTGGAATTTGCTAAAGCAGCTGTAGAGGGTTATGATCTGGCAAACGGACCGGTAACTAATTTTTTAACTATCAATTGTGCTTCGACAGATTATATTGGCCATATGTATTCTGCCAATTCCGTTGAGGCAGAAGATGGTTTACTAAGATTGGATAAAGACCTTTCTGCATTTTTTAAATATCTGGACACAAAAGTAGGGAAAGGAAATTACACGGTATTTTTAACGGCAGATCATGGTGGAGCACATAATCCAACTTTTCTTGAAGAACATAAAATTCCTACAGGCTTGTTAGGGCTGAAGAAAAATGCCATAGTAGCCATAAATAAAATGGTTGAAACTAAATATGGAATTCAAAAAATAGTAACTGGCAATACTGGAATATATTTGTCTTTGGATGCTAAAAAAGCTGTAGAAAAAGGTGTTGATTATCCAAAATTGAAACGGGATGTAGTAAACCTGTTAATTAAACAACCAGGAATCCAATTTGCCGCAGATATGGAAAATATTGGCAATGCATCTATTCCGCAATCTATAAAAGAAAAGGTTATAAATGGCTACAATTCTAAAAGAACAGGCGAGATAGCTTTTATTCCAGAACCAGGATGGACCTTAGGTGGTGCAAAAGGAGCTACACATAGTTTGTGGAATCCATACGATACACATATCCCATTGGTGTTTATGGGCTGGGGAATAAATAAGGGTAAGTCTGTAGAAAGCTATTCTATGTGTGATATTACACCTACTATTGCAGCCCTGTTACGTATACAAGTGCCTAATGGTGCTATTGGTAAAGCAATTTCCGAAGTTATAAAAAAATAAAATAGACAATGAAAAATCCGATTTCCCGTAGAGCATTTCTGATGAAAATCAAACTATGGCTTATTTTTTTGCTGGTAAGTTTGTCTGCTTTTCATGCACTTAGCGTACAAGCTCAGTCAGGAAAAGTAACCAAAATATTAGCCATAGGAAACAGCTTTTCCGAAGATGGGGTAGAAAATTATTTGTACGATCTGGCAAAAGCCGATGGTATTAAGGTAATTATTGCGAACCTGTACATCGGAGGTGCACCTTTAGAGCTTCATGTGAAAAATATCCGTGAAAATAAAGCGGTGTATGCTTACAGAAAAATAGGTTTAAATGGTATTAAAAATACTACTCCCAAAACATCTATAGAGACTGCACTTGCAGACGAAGACTGGGATTATATCAGTTTTCAGCAGGCTAGCCCATTGTCAGGACAACTCACAACAGTACAAGAGTATTTGCCAGAGCTTTTTCAATATGTAAAAGCCCGGGCTAAAAATCCAAATGTAAAATATGTTTATCATCAAACCTGGGCCTATGCGAAGAATTCTAGTCATAAAGGCTTTGTGAATTACGACAGAGATCAGGAGAAAATGTATCAGGCCATAGTTAATGTGTCCAGACAGGTAAATACTATAGTACCAATAGATATCGTAGTTCCAGCAGGAACAGCTATTCAAAATGCAAGAACCAGCTACATCGGTGATAACCTTACCAGAGACGGTTACCATCTGGATTTAAACATAGGCCGTTTTACCGCAGCCTCTACCTGGTACGAAAAGATCTTCAATAAGCCCGTAATTTCCAACACATTTAAACCCGGTACAGTTACTGCTAAAGGAGCAGAGATAGCCAAACTTGCTGCACATTCGGCTGTATTAAAGCCATTTGAAGTCACTCAACTTAATGCTTATCAGGCAAAAGGCAACGAATTGAGTAAGTATCCGATTTATATCGGTTTTGGAGATGCGCAGGCATATGATAACTGGAATAATCTCACGTATTTTAATTCCGGTTCTGAAATAAGTAACCTTCTGGACGAAAAAGGCGGATTCACGGGGATTAAATTGACTCTGGTGGAAGGGTTCAATAGCAAGAATACCAGTGGACAGAAAGCTACGAATACAGCTTTGGATATGCCTGATGATATTTCTGCAAGCAGTTTTTACGGAAATACAAAAGAAGTATTCAATAAGAAAAAGGTAGAAAGAAGTGTAGTTAAGCTTTCTGGTTTAAATCCGAAGAAGAAATATACTATAAGCTACTTTTCTTCCAGAGGGGCAAAAGATCAGGAAAAAAGAGAAACTCAGTTTACTACTAAAGGAGCCAAACAGGTAGTATCGGCTGTAGATGCAACTAACAATAAAGATCAGTTGGTTACGGTTAAAAACTTGTCTCCCGATAGTAATGGGGATATAGTTGTTGATGTAACAGCGGGTCCAAACAATACAGAAAAGAATGGCTTTTATTATCTTAATGCCATGTGTATTCTGGTGAAATAGTATTGGTATAAGAAGTCCGATTTGCAATAATGATAAGAGCGGATGTTACCAAACATCCGCTCTTATTATACTTTATGGTTTGATATCAAGATTGGTGAAAATCCCAATCAAATGTTAATCCAATTTAATGATACGAATGTTATCATGGTATGCAATTCTTGTAAGTATATTGTCTGCTGTTATAACATTCCCATTAGCGTCTTTTCCCGCTTCTCTATACACTCCCCATTTAATATAACCTTTTTGTCCATTTTGCAGTTTAGTACCGGTGAAAGTTCTGGCATTCAGGTTCTGAAGCCGTAAAGTGTAATCTGTTTCACCCTCATATCTGGTGTAAATTTTAAAATATCCGGTATTATCCAACGTCCATTTAACATCTATCCGAAAATCGATCCACTTATTAATTTGAGGTCTGAAATCAGATATAATTATACCATTTCCACTGGCATCATATCTGGCAACAATGGTATTTCTTTTAGTTAGTATCCGTACAGGTACAGGGTCTCCACCAGTTACTTTTAGCTGGAAAATATTGTCGCCATACGGGGGATTCTCTGAATTCCATTGCCCCCAGTCTTTTAAATAAACGCTAAATTCGTATCGTCTCTCCATGCCAGGAAAAAATAGTGCATCGGGAACGTTAAGTGCATCTGCTTCACTTCGGTATGCATCGTTAGAATAATAACCAGAAAGGCCAAGAGTAACTTTATGTGCAATAGCGTAATTACTGTTAACTCCAGGACTAAGCATATAAGCGGCATCGGTAGCGGTGGCTTTTGTCGCAAATACATTAGCAATTCCGGAATTAAGCGTACCCGATTCATAATTTGCATTAAATAAGGTATCGTTAGTCGCAGTTTCTTGTTTGGTGCTGTCGTTATTACTAATTACGGTATCAATAGTTGCCGTATCGGTAAGCTTGCTGGTTGTGCTTTCGGCGGTTTCCTTTTTGTTACAACAGATCGTTAATAACATCAGGAAAATAGCCGACAGATAATTTCTGATTTGATTTTTCATGATAATGGCGGTTAAAATTGGTTTATAATAAAAATTGCTTTGGTCTTATTGAAGAAAGTGTCTGAAAAGTTCAAAAGTATTGTCATTCTGGATCAAGTCTCTTTAGGAGAAACTTTCGTAGCCTGGGACAACAGGAACCTTTTTTCAGACACTTCTTTAGCATCTATATAAGATGCATTGAGATAAAATCTTACTAATATAACGCAGCAGAAAGCTTTTCCTTTTTGCCGTTTATAATAACAGTTAGGTTAATGATACCTTTCTGAAAATCATTGCCTTTGTTTTCAACAATAGTAGCTTGTGGAGCTTCATTGGTGTCGTATGGATAAAGCAAAGTAACAAAGTACTGGTTACTGTTATTGGCTTTAGTCGTCTCAAAAACGAAAGCAGGACGTTTTATTTCCTTTTTATAAACATAAGATACCTTACCTTCTTCTTCTTTCAGGTTTGCCTTGTCTTTATTGAAGTTCTGAATCAGTAAATTATTATTATCGCTATAGTTTGTATAAACACTGTTTTTATTGGTGTCAAAAACAGGCTTGCTGTCTTCTTTTAGTTGGAAATGTATACCCAGATTGCCGGTAGCATCTCCGCTGGCTTTATCAATAATGACAAAATACTTTTGCTTAACAAACAATACGCTACGCTGATGATTAAGACCAGTATAACTTGGATTTGTATAGGTTAACACATCAAGGTTTTTGTTCGTTTTCCATTTATTTAGTTTCGCATCTGTAATTACCATGTTTTCATTATTCAATGTTAAAGTGCTGTGAACTTTAGTCTGGCGATACCAATCTCGCATTTTCATAATCTCTGCATCGCCGCTATATACATAGCAACCAGCGTCGGGTGTAAAATTTCTTCCCTTAATCCAAAGTTCAAAAGTTCCGTTATCAGGCTGTGCGTGAAACATTCCAGGTCGGCTTGCCTTTAAAACCATTACAGTAGAATTATCGTTCCATCCGTTTCTGAAAGTGTAAAAGCCTGTAGTTTTTAATGCGTTTGAAAGATAGTTGGGTTGAGAACCTTCTTTTCCATCTGTTGCAAAGTATTTAATTATTGTATTGGCAGGAAAAGCTTTCGACCACGATTGATACTGCTTAATCGTTCCGGCTTTAGAGCCTGTCCACGAGTCGCCAAACATTGGGTACGAATAATCCGGAAAAGAAAAATTAATAGTAGCCATTACCATTTTTTCTACCGTTTGCTTATAGCTTGCCGGAAACTCATGTTCTTGCTTTGCCAATTGAGCATATCTGTAAGCCCTTAAAAAAATATCAATAGAGGCATTATGGTAAACAGGCGAAAGCTCCCATTGCAGACCATCATCATAGACCTGTTTTCCAATTTCTTCATTTAGTATTTCTATGCCACTCTTTCTCCATTTCGGAGCAAGCTTAAGTTCCGGAAAAATACATCCCGCGCCTAATACACGTTGTGCTTCAAACAGAAGATGGTTTCCTTTTTCGCTGTAATGTTTGGTAACATAATCTGTCTGGTGATTAAAGCTTGTCAGAAACTCTATTAAGAAATCGGGAGTGAAGTGCTGAGAGGGTACAAAAAGATTGAAAGTGCCGGGTAAGCTATTAATTCTTTCCGATACTTCAAGTGGACGCCAGGCAAAGCGGTCATTATCAGTAGATAATCCCAGTGGGTTTTTCGCAGCCCAGTCTCTAAATTGAAATACCCATTCCTTAGCATACTTTTCATCACCGGTACTTCTGTAAGCCATACCCATAGGCTGCCACCAGTATACGCGATGTAATTGCCAGCGTACCTCATTGTCTTTAACAGGCCAGTATTGCCAGTTAATGTCTGTACCGTAATCGTAAAAGCCATAACCTTTATGCGGTTGAAACTTATGGTCCAAAGCATTGTCTGCCTTTTCCTTATTGGCTTTGCCAATATCTTTTCCACGAAATCTGGCCTCATCGCCAACATTAAAATCGGGATGTTTAACCGTTTTGCGATTTCTGTAATAATTTAATAGTTCGGCAGATGCTTCTTTAAATTTGTTTGTTTCAACCAGTTGTTTAACCTTTTCTAAACCCGGATACTGAAGATTAATAATATCGAAACTTTCTTTGGTTATTGAAGTATTTTGTGCTTTTACTATATCTGCACCGATGAGTACCATACAGATGATAAGAAGTCTGATTAATTTCATTTTTTAGTGTATAATATAACGGTTTGGTTATTGTTTTTGCGATTTATGTAATCTGTATCTGTTGTTTTGTCTGCTCCACTATGCGCCTGTTATCTGTTCGCTAATTTGTCTAAGTCAATTTTTTTGATTTGTGCATAGCGTTTTAGCGCTTCCAAATAATAGTAATCTGCATAGTTTAAAGGTGTATCTATTTCTGAATTGTAAAGGAATGCGCCAACGCTATGTTTTAAAATAAAGTACTGGTTTGAGCCGGGTTTAGCTAAATACTCGTTAGAAGATAAAGACTTTAAAATATCTTCTGCATATCTGAAATATTTATCGCCACCTTTTGCCTGTGTGCTCAATTCTAAAAGAGCCGAAGCTATAACCGCTGCAGCCGAAGCATCTCTGGGTGCTTTTTCTTCTACGTCCATGGCATTATGTACATCAAAATCCCATACAGGAACTTTGTCTTTTGGCATGCGCGGATGATTCATGATGAATTTGGCAATATGTTCTGCATGTTGTAAAAACTTCGGATTTTTAGTGTTTGCATAACACATGGCATAGCCATAAACCGCCCAACCCTGTCCGCGGGCCCAGGAAGACTCATCTGTAATCCCTTGATGCGTTCTTTTTGCCAGAACCTTACCGCTTGTAGGGGAATAGTCAACAACATGGTATGAACTATAATCTTTTCTAAAATGATTTTTAAGCGTGGTAAGAGCATGAGCATTAGCCACATCTTTATATGCATCCTGCTGAAATTCTTTTGCAGCCCAGTACAGGTATTCCAAATTCATCATATTATCTATAATTACCGGAAAATTCCACCAGTAAAAATCCCAGGAGCGTATAGCTCCAACTTTTGGATTGAATCTGGAAGCGAGGTTAGAAGCTCCGTCTTTTAAGGCAGGTAAATACATCTTATCTCCTGTAATACGATATGCATTTCCATAAGAGCAATAAAGCATAAAACCTACATCATGAGTATCTTTAATATAACGTACAGAATCTAAAGCCAGAGTGAAGCGTTTAGCTTGCAGTGCCAGATTATTGTCGTTGGTTAGTTCGTATGCATACCACAAAGAACCAGGAAAAAATCCGGTTGTCCAATCTCTGTACGGAGCAACCCTCACAGTTCCGTCAGGATTAACAGATCGGGGGTTTTTACCAGGAGTATATATACTTGCAGCTTTATTCAGTTGATAAGTAATCGTTTTGATAGAATTTAAAAACCACTGTTCTCCATTATTTTCATTTGCTAGCATCTTAGACGAACTTAATTGTAAGACTACTAAGACAAACAAAGACACCTTGTTTAAAAAACTATTGTAATGCATAAATAAAATAGAGTTAATACAGATGTGAAATTATATCTATATCGGCAAAACGGCTTTTAATTTCAGCTAAAATGGTTTTGATAATGTTGAATTTGAATTGTAAGGGGTTTGTCAGGAGAAGATAATGATGTGTTAGCGGTTCTTCGTGACCTCAAATATTTTGAAATTCCAAAAGCTTTAGTATAATATTAAATAAGTTACATTGCGGTGGATGAGATTCGATATGAGCATATCGAAATGGAAAGATAAATGATTTTTTAAAGTCCGATATACTTTTCCGTGTATCGGACTTTAAAATAAGTCTATTCAATAACTAATTTTAAGGATTTTTCAAAGCCATTCTCTTCTTTAATCTGCAAAATATAAACACCTTTTGTATTAAACTCTTCTATAGGTAAAAGGTAATGACTTTTACCCTTTGTTATCAGTATAGTCTGATTTTTTAACAATTTACCATTTGAGCTAAAAAAAGCCAGGTTCAATTTGCTTCCTGAATATTTATTGATATTTAAATAAAATGGACCTTTTCCAGGGGTTGGAAATAAGGTGAAATTTTTGTCCTTTTCTATCTCGAAGCGTAAGCTACGTATCCCCAATTGGTAAACAGTTCCATTTTTATCGTACTGAGTCAGTTGGTAATAGTTAATACCTCCAGACGGTGAATTATCATAGACGGTGTAAATGTTGTTGTTACCACCTTTTAAAGGAATGTTTGTTAATAAACTGAAACTTTTTCCATCAGTGGATTTTAATACTGAAAAATGTGATACATCGACTTCTGATGCCGTTATCCATGAAATATTACTACTATTATTTTCCGCTTTGACCGAAAAATTGAACAATTCTAAAGGAAGTGTCGAAGTCTTATTTATAGCAGTAAGTGTATGAAACGTGGCTGAAGTAAAAACTTCTTCAATCGTTTTGCTATTTGTATTGCTTAAGCTATTGGTGGAAACAACAAATCCGTCAGACTCGGATGCTTTGTAAGCAAGGGCTAATTCTTCAGCTGTATTCCCATTAAGTTCACTGTCCTTATATTGCAAACGCAATGTACCTGTAAATAACACAGGTTGCGAGAACTGATAAACGCTGTTTATACTAATACCGTTGTCGGAAGTAATTGGACTGGAAGAAATACTCATATTGGTATTTTTTATCTCCATATCCATTGAAGGAACCCACTCCAGCCCAGCAGTATATAAATGTCCGCCTGTTTTAATGTAAAGGCCGCTTTCGCCTGTACTTAGTTGACTATAGGCCGCTCTTCCGGTAAAAAGTGTTAAACCGAAAAGTATATACCATTTTAGATACTTAGCCATCATATTATTGATCTTTTGAATTCGACTTTTGAATAGTATGACTAAGTGTTGCAATATCTCTATCTATGATATCTTTCTTCTTCTTTCTTTTATTGCCTGCATAGCTTTTTTCCAGTTGAAGAAGACGTTGGTTCATAGCGGCCAATTGCGTTTTTAAATCTTCGTTTTCTGTTTTTAATTTTTTTGTTCTGGCTTCCAACGCTTGTATGGCTACCATATTTACTCCATCTATATCTACGGTATTTATGGTTGTGTCGTTTCCGATACCGTCTAGTTTAAAGGCAGCATAAAAATCTTGCGCCATAGGACCAATATGCTGCTGACTGGCCGGCTGACTTTTATAATTCCAGCGACTGAGTGGAAGCCTCGCAACTTTTTGTAACAGTTCTTCTTTATCTATAGATATAAAGTTTTCTTTTTTGTTACGATCACTAACAGTACTCCATGAACCTCCTCCGGAAGCAAGTTCCACTCCTGAAGTTAGACCTTGGTTAGTAAATAGTCTATAACCTCCGATAAAGCGCATAGTCATTTGATTATTTGCCGTCGCATAAACACTATCACTGGAAAATCCTGCACCAGCGTCGCCAAGAACCATGGCCCCTTGTCTTCCGGCTGTCCTGGCATTTTTGCCAATTGCAACAGAGAAGTTTCCACTGGCGCTATTCTGTAAGCCGATAGCTATTGCAAAGTTCCCATTGGCAATTGACGGGCCAATGGCTACAGAAGCCAAACCACCAGCAATAGATGATGGGCCTAAGGCCAGAGCATCGTCAGAAGTGGCCTGTGCTCCACTTCCTATAGCAACCGCACCTATACCAGATGCAGTACCATTAAAGGCAAAAGTTCTATCAGCAGCGGCAGTACCATTATTACCTAACGCTACAGATTCGCTTCCACTCGCTGTGGTAGCTAAACCTGCTGCAAAGGAATAAGCACCACTTGCCCGGGTGTTATTACCGGTAGCAAAGGAATAATTTCCAATATTATTACTATTCCAATAGGTAGCACCAAAACTACCAACATATCCTGCTCTAAAAGCTGCTTTTTCCGGATACCAGATCATTTTGCGACCTTCACCTAAGACAGGGAAATTTTTAGGAGAGCTAGGGATATCCCCGGAAGTTGAGAATAGCACATTGCTATCCACTACATGAAAACCGGTTAATGGATTGTTTGTTCCAATACCAACTTGAGCATTGGTAACATACGTAAATGTTGCAAAAAGGATTAGAGTAAATAATTTTTTCATATACGGTGTGAATTTATATGTAAAGTTATTGTTTTTTTGCTCTTGTTTTTTGCAGATATTCAATAAATACAAATTTGTTTAAAGCGTAAACAGGTGAAATTGAATTTCACAATGAGCTCCTCAATAATATTAAATGAGCCTGATAGAAAAGTGCTCTAAATGTGTGTTTCTTAATTTTGCTATATTTATATATCAGCAATAACAATGGATGTCACAGATAAATTAAGAACTATAAATTACTCGGGGATATTTCTTTCCTGTTTTTCAGACTTTAGTGAAAAATGTATTCATGCCACTCCGGAGCATGTATTGCTGTACCTATATTCCGGAGAGCAAATAATTGAAGATAGAGATAAAGAAATCACCATACAAGCAGGAGAATGTGCCTTTATTAGACGTAATCATCGGCTAATGATGTATAAAAACAGCAAAGGCGACGAATTGTATAAGGGTATTTCGTTGACATTCAATCGCAATGTTCTACGCGAGTTTTACAGTAAACTAAATAAAAGCAATTTGCCAGATAAAGTATCTGTATCCGAAGAAAATGTGTTTAAGATTGAACCAAGGGCAGATATTACCAGTTTGTTCCAATCGCTTACTCCCTATTTTGATGATAATATAAAACCAACTGATGGCGTTACACATTTAAAGTTGCAGGAAGGAATTTATGCTTTATTAAATAATTCCGATGTTTTTTTTCCTATTCTGTTTGACTTTACCGAACCCTGGAAGATAGATATTCTGGAATTCCTGAATGATAATTATATGGACGAGCTCAGTATGGAGCAGATTGCGTCCTACACCGGACGGAGTTTGGCTACTTTTAAAAGAGACTTTAAAAAAATTAGTAATCTAAGCCCGCAAAAATGGTTGATTAAAAGGCGTCTGAAGGCCGCTTATGTCAAATTAAAAGAAGAAGGTAAAAAGGTGCAGGACGTATATGTAGAGGTAGGCTTTAAAAATCCTTCACATTTCTCTACAGCTTTTAAGAAACAGTACGGAGTGCCGCCAACGGAAATCTGACAGGTTATTTCATCGCGAAAACGAAATTTATGAAAGAAAACAAGTACGACGATCCTTCATTTTTTAAACAGTATGGACAAATGACCCGTTCGCAACAGGGACTTAAAGGTGCTGGTGAATGGTATATGCTAAAGGAAATGTTGCCAAATCTTCATGGGAAAGATGTATTGGATATGGGATGCGGATTTGGCTGGCATTGTAGATATGCTATTGAAAAAGGTGCTGCGTCTGTTGTAGGAATCGATATTTCTGAAAAGATGCTTGTACGAGCCAGTGAAATTAATCTTCTTAAAGGTATTAAGTACGAACGTATGGCTCTTGAGGACGCGGTGTTCCCTGGAGAAAGTTTTGATATGATATTCAGTTCACTTACTTTACATTATATAAAATCATACTATATGCTTATCCATAACGTTTACCAATGGCTTCGGCCTGGTGGGCATTTTGTTTTCTCGGTTGAGCACCCGGTGTTTACAGCAGAGGGTAAGCAAAACTGGATATGCGATGAAGAAAGAAATAAACTTTATTGGCCTGTGGATAATTACTTTATTGAAGGAAAAAGAAATACTATATTCCTGGGAGAGGAGGTGGTAAAGTATCATAGAACGCTCACTACCTATCTTCATGAGCTTTTAAAATGCGGTTTTATAATAAAACAGGTTCAGGAACCGGTACCAGATTCTAAGATGCTAAATGAAATGCCAGAGATGAAGAACGAACTTCGCCGACCGATGATGCTGCGGATTTCGGTCGAAAAATAATAGCATTTACAGTAATCTGGATTTTGTAGAAAGCGAATTCGCTCCATCAGGAAAAGTATTTTGGTAGAGTCCGAATTTGAATCTCGTACAATACCTGATATCGCTGAAATGCAACTTCTGGATTGCTAACTATGTCATTCAATGCCTATTTAGGGCCTTTTAAACAATTCTTATCAATTTATTAAAAAAAAAATATTGAAAAAATTCTATTTCATTTTTTTTTCATTTTTCGCCATTAGGTTTGAATTAACAAAATGACAAATACAATGAAAAAACTATTAACAATCGCTTTTTCGGTAATGGTTATTGCCGGAGCGACAGCACAAGAAAAAAAAGTAGAAGCCTCTGCTAAAGCAAAAGCAGAAAGTAAGACGAAAGTAGATAACAAAGGAGCGGAGGTAACCCAGAATGCAACGGCTCAAGGGGCAGTTAAAGCCGGTGAAATGAAAGAAGAAGCAGCGCAAAGAAAAGAAGCTGTTTTACAAAAGGTTGCCGAGAAAAGAGAGGCTGCTGCGGAAAAAGCTGCAGAAGCAAAAGAGAATGCTAAATCTGCAACAGTAGTTAATCATGGTCAGGCTGTTAGTGCCGAAACCCAGAATGGTAATGTTAGCACTGTTGCCAGGTCAAACGCTACGGCAGCTGTAAAAGGAGAGGTGGCAACCAAAGTGAAACCTTCTGCTGTTAAGACAGTAGTTGAAGTAAAACCAGCGGTAGATGCAAAGGTTAAAACAAATGTAGCTACAGGGGTAAAAACCAGACCTGTCAAAGTAAATACGAAAATTAAATCGGCTACAGGCGCCAAACTTTAACAGAAAAACCTAAATTTGAAAGTGTCCGTAATTAAGGCTTATTCGCCTCCGGGCACTTTCTTATATCTTGAATAACAATGATAAAATACCTCATATTGGTTCTGTTGCTTGGATGTATGGGCAAACTGTACGGCCACACTCCCGGTATGGTGGAAATTGAATCTGTTATGTTAGCACAAGATACTTTACAGCGAACTGTAGCTAAGAAAGTACAGGAAGAGACAAAGCATAAAGCAGAAAAAGCAGAAGGGAAAGTTGCGAAGGCAGCTGATGTTGCGATTAAAGAGGTACCAAAAGCAAAAAATAAAATTGTACCTAAAGCAGTCGGTCCTGCTAAAGTAAACGTAAAAACGCGTGTTGCTGTTCCTCCTGTAAAAGTTCGGGTAAAAGTGAAGGTGAATCCATCCAAAATTAAGCTATAACTTACGCATCGCATTATGAGAACCATATTGATGAACCTGACATTTGTATTGGTCATATTTCCCTGTTATGTATGGGCGCAGTCTGATAGCACAGAAACGGAAGAAAAAAAGACCACACTGACGTTGTCTTCACTGGTCAGTTCCAATGCTAGCTACTATGGTCAAGCAGCCGAAAAACAATTACCTTTTGGTTATCTGGATTTAAAGGTACGTACGCCAATAGGATGGTATGCTTCTGCTGGAGGATATCAGCTCTTAACGGAAGACGCATTTCCGTCCGAAATACATTTAGGTACCGGTTTCGAATGGGAGCTCGGTAAAAAAGTAGAGCTGGGTATCGGCTACACCTATTCTTTTTATGCAAAAGAATCGCCCTTATTGCAGGCATCTAATCCAAATAGTGCATCAGCATCCGCAAGTTTTAAGCATTACTTTAAAACTGAAGTCGAAGCCGATTATAATTTTGGTCAGACAAAAGATATATTTATTTCATTCAATAATTCTAAAGACATAAAGCTGGCCGAATGGGGAAGTAACCTTTTGCATGTCAATCCTGCCCTGAATATTGTAGGAGGGACCCAACGCTTTTATACCACCTATGTGGAAGAACGCAAAACTCAGTCAGGGGGATTAGGAGGTTTGCTTCCTGTGCCGGGAAAAGGACAATCGGAGTTCGTGGAGACGACTGAGGAGTCTACGAGCTTTAATATCTTATCTTACAATATGCAAGTGCCGTTTATCTGGTACCGGGGTCAGGGGGCTGTATTGTTAAGCTACCAATTATCATTTCTAACAGAAAAGACAGAACAGGAAAAAAGACAGAATTCATTTTTCTCTCTGGGCTATTTTTATCAATTTTAATTGACTACAAAATATATCATTATAAAACGGTACAAAAGGTACTGAAGGAAAATAATATCAGATAATGAAAATCCTGCTGGTAGAAGACGAAGTATATCTATGTAAAGAAATTGTCGAATTCCTGGAACAACATCAGTACGAATGCCAGGCCACGGGCACTAAATCTCAGGCCATACAAATTCTGAGGGATAGGTTTTTTGATTTTATATTGTTAGACCTGGGCCTGCCTGACGGCAATGGATTTGATATCTTAAAGGAACTCAAGCAAAACCAGCCTAAGACTATTGTTATTATCCTGTCTGCAAAAGGCGATATACAGGATCGCATTAACGGATTGGATTTAGGTGCAGATGATTATCTTCCCAAACCTTTTTCTCTTGCAGAACTTCATGCCCGAATACAGGCTATCATTCGCAGGAGATCAGACAGCCAGGATTCCAGTATTACAATTGGCGATTTTGAAGTGGATATACAGAGTCGTACAGTACACCACAATAAAACGCAAATTACACTTTACAAGAAAGAATTTGATATACTGACCTATTTACTGATTAATAAAAATCGGGTATTAAGCAGAACACAGCTATACGAATACGTATGGGGCGATTTAAGTCTTTCTGAAGGTGATTCTAACCATATAGATGTACACATCAAAAATATACGTAAGAAACTAGCTCCTTTTGCTAATGTAGATTGGCTGGAGTCTGTACGCGGAATAGGGTATAAAATAACTGCGAACAAATGAATCTAAGTAACAAATTTACGCTGTATTTTTCGCTTTCTAAACTGATTATCATTGGCTTTTTTATCCTATTGCTTCCAACTTTATTTGACTGGTATTCAGTTTATACTATAGACAAATTTCTGGGCATACAACGTCAAAAGGTTTTTCATAATATCGAAAATAAAGGGCTGGATTTTTATCTTGAAGGAGCAGAGAGCTACGGTAGTTACACCATGCTTAAGGAAGATTATATATCCATCCAAAAAACAGATTCGCATACAAACATCAATAAAGAAATCGACAATCAAATACGCATTATTGACCAGGACACTGCGCAATATCGTATATTAAAAAATATCTTCACGGTAGATGATAAAAATTACTATCTGCTGGAAATAGGGCGGTCTGAAAACACCATTACACTTTATAGTAGCCTGTTGCAGCGTGTCAGTCTGGTATTACTAGTTTTTCTCATCCTCATTACCTCTATATTAGATTTTTTTTATTCGCAAAGATTGCTTCGGCCATTCTGGGAAATTATAGACAAGAGGCTAGTAAAACAACAGTTTCCATTCAACCTTAATTTTTCCTCCATACGCACCAGCACAAATGATTTTATTTTTCTGGACGATTCACTGCAAAAACTAATGGTAGACATCAACAAAGCCTTTAGTCTGGAGCGTGAGTTTACTTCTAATGCATCTCACGAATTGCTTACTCCCATCAGTATATTAAAGAATAAAGTCGAAAATATGCTGGTAGATGAAGACCTTAAGAGCCCGCAGGCAGACAAGCTTCTGGAAATGTCTAAAACACTGGATCGTCTAAGCAGGATTGTTCGCGCTTTGTTGTTTCTTGCCCGTATAGACAGCGGACAATATACAAAACGAGAAAGTATCAATATCCATGAATTGCTGCAAGAGATTCATACAGAATTGACTCCGCTTATGGATGAAAAGAATATCAAATCTACGCTGAACATAAACTACCATTCTCCGCTGGTTAATCTTAACAAGGAGTTGATTTTTCATTTATTCTACAATATCGTTTCTAACGCAATTAGATATAATGTACCCGGCGGATATATTTATTTAACCGATCAGATCGATGGTAAGAAGTATAGCGTTATTATTCGGGATACCGGAATTGGTATCTCTGAAGATAAGCTTTCAACGCTTTTTAACAGGTTCTCTCATGCAGTAGATGGCCAGCGTTATGGGCTGGGACTCTCAATCGTGAAAAGTATCGCCGATTTTTTTGATATCTCTGTAGCGGTGCATTCTAGAACTGGAGAGGGTACAACATTTATATTGACATTTAAAACAGTCTGATTTTACGCAGCAGCGTTACCGTCATTTAAAGTTTTAAGGAAATTTATTGAGCTTGTCAGAAAGATTATTTGAGCCTCGTAGTAAAACAACTGCGGGGCTTTCATTTTAATTTTGTGTTGTAAATAATACGGCAGGAAAAATGAAAAATATATCACGCGATATTTTTAGTCGCTTACGAAGTGGTGAGATTATATCAGCGGACGATCCACAGGCTTATAAAATGAGGGAGGCTTCATATGCTACAAAAGCGCTGCTTCTTCAAATGAATAATACACCGGATCCGGAAACAGTAAGAAGCTTATTAAGCGAGATCACCGGTACAGAAATTGATGAAAGTGTAGCCATATTTACGCCGTTACACATCAATTATGGCAAGCACACCTGGATAGGTAAAAATGTGTTTATCAATTTCGATTGTACATTTTTGGATCTGGGAGGAATAACCATAGAAGATAATGTATTGATAGCGCCCAAAGTCAGTCTCTTATCCGAAGGACACTCCCTGTCACCTGAATCCAGACAATCGCTTGTACCAGGGCATATTCACATTAAAAGGAATGCGTGGATAGGAGCGGGTGCCATTGTATTACCCGGTGTTACTATAGGTGAAAATTCGGTAGTTGCAGCTGGTGCGGTTGTTTCTAAAGATGTTCCTGATAATACTATCGTTGGAGGCGTTCCAGCTAAAATTATTAAAATAATAGAATAGCGGTTGTTACAGGATTAGTTGTTTTTTTTGCTAATACCTGAATTAAGTGATAATCAAAGAGAAAAAATGAAAAAGTTAGCAATCAAAGCCATTTTATCCCTGTTTATATTGAATGCTTGTAATCAGTCGCAAAAGGAACAGGAAACTCAAGAGGTTCAATCTACAACAATGGAGCGGCTATCAGTAAAAGACTTTACTACGTTTAAGGTAAGTAATATTGTAGAAATGTACAGGGTCTCATTTCCCAACCAATACCATATGCAGGTAGTAGGGCATTTATTTATTCCAAAGAGGTTTGACCGAAATGAAAAGCATGCTGCTATTATTGTGGGGCATCCAATGGGAGCAGTAAAGGAGCAAAGTGCCGATGTATATGCCTCTAACCTGGCAGACAGAGGTTTTATTACATTGGCAATTGATTTATCGTTTTGGGGTGAAAGTGAAGGCGAACCGCGTAATGTTGTTTTACCTGATATGTATGCGGAGGATTTTAGCGCAGCAGTTGATTTTCTGGGAACACGCGCTTTCGTGGATAAAGAGAAAATTGGTGTTTTAGGTGTCTGCGGAAGTGGAAGTTTCGTGATTAGCGCGGCAAAGATAGACCCCAGAATGAAAGCTATCGCCACAGTAAGTATGTATGATATGGGGCAGGCAAACCGTAACGCTTTGAATAAATCCCAGACCGTTGAGCAGCGTAAGAAAATTATTGCCGAAGCAGCAGAACAACGTTATGTAGAGTTTACTGGCGACGGAACCAGATACACGAGCGGAACGGTACATCAACTGGATGAAAACACGCATCCTATCCAACGCGAATTTTATGATTTTTACCGTACTCCACGTGGCGAATATACACCAAAAGGCGGATCACAGGAAACCACAACACATCCAACCTTAAGCAGCAACACGAAGTTTATGAATTTCTACCCATTTAATGATATAGGAACCATATCGCCTCGTCCTATGCTTTTTATCACGGGAGACCAGGCGCATTCTAAAGAATTTAGCGAAGATGCTTATAGACTTGCTGCGGAACCGAAAGAACTATTTTATGTAACAGGTGCGGGGCATGTTGATTTGTACGATAGGACTGAGTTGATACCTTTTGATAAGTTAGACGTTTTTTTTAGTAAATATTTAAAGTGAAAAATGTTAAATATATGAAATACTCAATCTTAATATTTCTGATCTTTATGTCGGTAGTTAGCTGTACTTCGTCCTGTGGCAAAAACAGTGATTCTGATGTTTATATCAAGAATAATGGTAATAAGATGGAAAGTGCTAAAATTAGAATAGGGGTAAACTCAAAAACTTTTGCTGTTACGGTAGCAGACAATAATTCTGCAAGAGCATTTTTGGAGCTGTTGCCTCTTACAGTTAACATGATAGAACTGAACGGAAACGAGAAATATTATGATTTATCTCAAAGCCTTCCGGTAAATGCATCTAACCCGGCACTATTCGGAACGGAGATTTAATGCTGTATGGATCCAAAACTCTAGTACTGTTTTATAAAAGTTTTTTCACACCTTATAGTTACACAAAATTAGGACACGTCGATGATATAACTGGTTTAATAGCTGCTTTAGGTACTGGAAATGTTACTGTTACTTTTAAAAGGGAATAAGTGTGTTTTATAAATATATAATTGTCAAACTATGAATAAATACAGCGTAAAAGCTTTCGGTACAGCGGCGCCCGAAGCAGATTTAAAGCCCATGAATATCGAACGCCGGGAAGTGACGGCAAAAGACGTTGAAATTGATATTTTATATTGTGGCGTATGTCATTCCGACCTGCATACTGCCCGTAACGAATGGGGTGGTACTGTTTATCCGAATGTTCCCGGCCACGAAATTGTCGGGCGAATTACCAAAGTGGGGAGTGAAGTTACCAAATTTCAAGTTGGTGATCTGGCTGGTGTTGGCTGTATGGTAGACAGCTGCAGGGAGTGTGAGAGCTGCAAAGAGGGACTCGAACAATATTGTGAAAACGGCAATGTGCAAACTTATAATGGTCACGAAAAATACTTGAACAAGCAAACTTTTGGCGGTTATTCTGAACGTGTGGTGGTAGACCAGGATTTCGTTTTAAAAATTCCCGAAAATCTCGACCTTGCTGCAACTGCACCTTTGTTATGCGCAGGCATTACTACTTATTCACCATTAAGGCATTGGAATGTTGGTCCGGGTAAAAAAGTGGGGATTGTAGGTATTGGCGGGTTGGGACATATGGGTGTAAAAATAGCAAAAGCTATGGGCGCCTATGTTGTAGTTATTACTACTTCGACTGCGAAAGTAGAAGACGCCAAACGTTTGGGCGCAGATGAAGTAATTCTTTCTTCAAATGAAGAACAGATGAGGGCGAATGCGGGTACATTACATTTTATTCTGGATTGTGTATCTGCTCAGCATAACATCAACGCTTACTTAAGTCTGTTGAAAAGAGACGGATCGCTTACACTTGTAGGGGCACCCGAGCATCCTCTGCCTGTAGCTCCATTCAGCCTTATCCCAACACGCAGAAGTTTTGCAGGTTCGATGATTGGCGGTATTGCAGAAACACAGGAAATGCTCAATTTCTGTGGTCAGCATAACATTACTTCGGATATCGAACTGATTCGTATGCAGGATATCAATAATGCTTACGAACGTCTTTTAAAAGGTGACGTGAAATACCGTTTTGTAATTGATATGGCGAGCTTAAAGAATGAAGTCAATCTATCAGAATGATTTAATATTAAGAGGTATATCTCCTGTAACTGAGCTTTATAAGCAATACAGGAGACATGCCTTAATTATCTTTGCTAAGTAGAGAGTTGATTTTATTTCAACCAGGCCCAACGTTTTGCCCAGTCCTGTAAAATATCCTTTCTCCATTTCAGGATGGTTTTTCCGCCTTGTATTTTTCCATCATACAGGTCTGGACTGCCTTTATCGGTATACCAATTATCGCCTAATTGATAATCTGTAGAATGTTTCTTGCCCGGCCATAAATTGTTAACCACAATGCTGCCTTTCAATCCATTAATTGCTGTTATAGCAGAGGTGAAACGGTATTGTAGGGTTTCCGCTTTTTTAGGGATGTATCTGATCACATAGTCACCGTTCCCTAAATGGTATCCAGGCCATTTTTGTACTGACTTTCCATACGGAACCTCCATCCAAAAACAAACCGAGTCTGAAGGAATGTTAAGATCCGGACCCTTTAAATGAAATTCTAGAATGGTGCAAAATGCTACGGTATCTTTTAAACTTGTTGTGCCATTATAAACGATACGAGGGCTATGATTAAACTTCTCGAAGCTGCCGCCCCAGCTTTCTCGCATTGGATTTTCTGGATCTCCATCCATTAAATAAAACAGAGAGGGAGAGTCCCCCATTTTTATTTCACCATTGTAGTAACTTTTAAAATCCTTGCCTAAGTAACCGGCAGCATTAATTACCGTTTCATAATAATTCGAATTATTTATGCTGTCGGGAACCTGGTTATTGGAGAAAAAACCGTAATAGCTTGAATTAACTTCAATAAACCACAATTTAGGAAAGTTAGCTGCAATATAGGCGTAGCTATTGGTACTCCACTTTTTGTTTGGGCCCCCAATCCAATACACCCGTATTTTATTCTGAATTTCCGGTGCATCATGCAGGGCCTGTGCCAAATCATCAAGGCCGCCCCAACATAAAACCCAAAGTGGTTGAGGACTATCTTTTTTTGCACAGCTTATTATCCAATCAGAGCCTTCTGTTGCACTGCTGTAGCCTCTATGTGGTGCACTGCCTTTACGGCCTTGTTTGGTAATGGAACGTAAATAGTCTGGCTTCGAAAGCTTCTTATTATGTTTCCAAAGTTTGGATAGGTCTTTTTCATAAAGACTAATCATGCGTAAAATTTCTTCTTTGCTCCCTTGCCCGTAAGAGGGTGATGAAACAAGCCCTTCGAGGGTAAACAGGTCGCTATACATTAGCAAATGTGCCATAGATTGGTTATCGTCGGGGTCAGTACCACCAATGTCTGTACTTATTAAAACTCTTGGTTTTAGAGGTACCGGTTTCTGTGCAAAAATGCTAACGGTGAACAGGCAAAGTATGGCTGATATCAAAATTCCTTTTTTCATTTTTAGATTTATCGCATCTGTAAAATAAGTGTTTAATTGTTATTTATAAAATAAGAAATAACTTCCTTGTGGTTTTTTCAGCTTAATGTTGGGGTCTAAGCATATGGACCTGTATATTCATTCCTGAAGGTCGCAAAAGAAAGGGAATGTTACTTTTTATCGTTTTCCACAACCTTCTTTTTTAAAAAACTGGTTTACAAAAAGTCCGGATGAATTTAGATTTGCTGTTAAAGCTCCCAGAATGATTACCCATTATAAGAAGTTTACAGATAGTACAGAAATACTCTCAGATTTTTATACGGTTGTTAATAAAGGATTACAGCATAAGCTGGGTTGTATCTTGTTTCAGATGCCGCCCAGTTTTAGTTATTCAGAAGAGCACCTGGAAAGAATCGTCAATAGCCTTGACAAAGGTTTCCTGAACGTTGTAGAATTCAGGCATGCCAGCTGGTGGCGGAAAGACGTGTATGCCAAGCTTGCAACGCATCATATTAGTTTTTGTGGGATGAGTCACCCTACACTTCCGGCCGATGTTATTGCCAATACAACGCATCTGTACTATCGTATGCATGGCGAAGATCAGCTGTATGCTTCCAGCTATTCGGATAAACAGCTGGATAAGCTGGCTGCCGAGATAAAGAAGAGCTCTGACGTCAAAGAAGTATATATTTATTTTAACAACGATATTCATGCATATGCTATCGATAACGCAAAATATCTACAGCAGGTAGCACAAAAGTGATTGCTCTGGATAACCTTTTTTTACCTTTAAGGTAAGGGAAGCAAAAAGAAAAACAAACGTCTGCTAAAAGACTGGTATATATTCTTATGAATCATTTCCAGTTTATGCTATCAAGAATAAATTTCTTTCTGTTATCGATATTATCTTTTGGAACTTCAATAACTTCATAATCATATTTTAAATAAGTTTCTTTCATCTTCTTGAAGGTAAATACGGCTTCTTCCCAGCTTTGTTTTCTTTCATTATCATTCTCGTAAATCTCTTTCCACGGAGGTAAGATGAATACTTTTCTATGGTATCTGTATGCATAAGCCGTCTTATTCATTTCTTCCGTTATGGGAAGATTTTCCATATTCATATAACAAAAAGTATCTATAATTCCCCGATCGAAAAAGATAATATCAGTTTCTTTATCGGAGCTTACCCTCAGGTAGGTCTTCACGGATTCATCGAACATCAATTTAGCATAGTGCTCCTTATTTTTCCAGGGTAAACCATCGCCATTTATTTCAATTTGCTCTTTAATAATTCTTCTGGCTTCTTCAGGAGTGGTTCTAAAACCAGCGCTGTTTAATTCATACAGTAATGTCGTTTTACCCGCCCCGGGCCCACCTGTTATGACATGGAAATTTTCTGTGTTATTTATCAATTATTTATAAAATTTTGGTATAATGTATTTATAGTGATGTTGATTTGTGCTGATCGTTAATATGCTTTGACATACCATCGATAATAACATCCCAATCCTCAAAATGTAATTCATGTCCTGTACCTTGTAACGGAATTAATCCAGCGTTTTCAATTTTGTCGAGTAAAACGTCAGTGTGTCTGAAGTGCCAGATCAAATCGTCTGTTCCATGGATGATAAGTGTAGGCTGTTTAATTTCATTTAATCGGTTATAATATAGCTCTCCGCCTTGTATTCCCGCATGGTTAAACATACTGATATAATTTTTTGCTCTTTTGAATTCCGCCCTAATCAGCCTTTCACTTTTGTCTTTATCAAATCTTTTCTTTCCACTCATCAAGGCTGCACCTTCGATCATATATTTAACTACAATATCTTCTTTTGTCCAGTCAACTGTTTGAGATCTGGCATGAAAATCCAAAATTCTTGTATCCATTGCAGGAATATCGGGAGAAGAATCGCCCCAGGGGCCTGTAGATATTAGTGTTAGGGTTTTTACTCGTTCCGGATACCGTATAGCAGCAATTTGTGCAATTAATCCACCTAATGACATGCCTGCGAAATGAGCACTCGGAATTTCATAACCATCTAAGATACGGATAGCGTCGTCCGTTAAGTCAACAATATTATAGGGTATAGAACCTGGAGTGTAGTTCGTAGATTGTCCCACGTCTCTGTTGTCATACCGAATGACAAAAAAACCTTTACGAGCTAATTTTTGACAAAACGCTTCATCCCAAAAAAGCATAGATACCGTTGCTCCGGCAATTAATAATATTGCAGGACTGTTCTGATCTCCAAAACTTTCGGTGTAAAGTTCAATATCTTTTTTTCTGATAATTTTTTGTTTCATAAAGTATCTGTTATTGTAGCAGTTGTTGATTACACTATTAACAGCAGTACTGAAAATTGTGAATTTCAGCAGGAGTTCAGGCCGATAGCTAAAGGTAAGAAATTACTATTCTTTACGGGTTTATGTTTAACGATTTCTTTAAAATCGCACAGATTTTATTTGCCATGTAAAGCTAAAAAATTATATTTGAATACGAACGGGTACGTGAACATTATAAATTCTATTATATCACTTAAAAATTAACCAGTATGAGAAATGTATTTTTAACCTTAGCCTTTGTTTTATTATGTGTTTTCTCTTTTGCCCAAAAACAACCCACCATGTTTACCTGGAAAAAAGACGATTTAAAAGAAATAGGTGCTTCTGATGAGCAAATAACTCAGCTTCTCCAGTTAACTAAAGATTCTCAATTGAGAGTAAAAGCGATTAATGAAGATACTTCGTTATCAGAAGATGATAAAAAAGCTAAAGTGAAAGAAGAATATGCAGCAAGAAGTGCAGAGAGACGCAAGATTCTTACTCCGGAACAATTAAAGAAAGCAAATCAGATCAATAAAGAAAGACGCGCTAATCAATAAATCTTGTAGCGGAATTTTGTCAGGTATCAATATTTATATACCTGACAAAATCTCGAATGATATCAATCTTTAATCTATTTTTTAAGGATTAATGATTATGGCCTTCTTCGGCGTGTATTTCGAAACTCAATTTTAATACATCTTCTCCCGCAAATTTCGAAGCATAATCATCATGGTTCCAATCGTTTCTGGTTATGGTTTCTTTTATACCGCTTTTTAATTTCCTAAGTACATAAGTTACCTCTTTAGTCGAACCCTCGTTGTCGTGACCTACTGTAAAGTAGCTTATAATACCAGTAGTGCCAATTCCACCGCTGCCAGTAACGTCGGTTCCATCGCCATATTTAAGTTCTCTTGGCTGAAAGATTGCGCCGGTTTCATTTGTAGAATTTGCATTTAATATGAAATTTCCTCCAACCAGGAAAGCTTTATATTGATCGGCTATCGCCTTGCTGGCAATGTAAATATCCTGAACTTCTTTGCCTGTGTAATCCCACGCTTTTAATTCCATTTTATAGATAGCGTCTGCTTCAAGGTGAAGGTGAGCGTTAGAATAGGCAATGCCGTTCTCGTTGAATTTAATAGTGATCTGCTCGCCTTCAACAGCGTTAGTCAACCCATGAAAATGATCTCCATGCGCTTCTACACCTTCTCCGCTAACTTCTGTTAAAATAAGTTCTGCTTTTTCTATTCCCTCTTTAATAACCGGCTCGTCTTTGTCCTTTTTACAGGAGGTTACAGAAAATAGCGTAGCTCCTACAAGTACCAGTGTCGCTAATTTGAATTGTTTTTTCATTGTTTAATGGATTTTAGAAATGAATATTGAATGTTTAATTGTTGCGAGATTCCCGTAAACGTTCATTTTGGTGTGATATAAATTTTCAGTATCTTTATGCAACATTGTTGCAAATATAGCTGTAAGTTTTATTATTGCAATGGTGTTGCAATAATAAATTTAGAAAATGAGGAATACGATTGCCCGGACGGAGATCCTGAATCTCATCAAAGGTTCAAAAATTGCGCTTTCGCATGCGGAGATGGAGACTAAACTCAAGGGACTATGTAATAGAGTTACCATATACAGGGTATTAGAGCGCCTGGAAGAAGAGGGTCATATACATAAGTTCGTTAATGTTGACGGGCTTTTGAAATTTGCTGCATGTCATAGCTGTGACCGTGTACATCACCATAATCATGCGCATTTTAGCTGTATCACATGCGGAGAAGTTACCTGTCTTGAAGACGTGGAACCAACTTTCAAAATATCACCTAAATATCAGGTAATGGAAATGAACTTCACATTATCTGGCGTATGCCCAAACTGTCTGTAAGAGATCGGTATAAGAAATAATACGCAATCTGCTGCATGGTCCCGGTTGTATTCCTGTGGTTGAAATTTGCCGGGAACCGCTTCATTTTTTATGAAATAACAATACTTTTCTATATAATTCTAAGGCAAATAATAGCTGTCCGAATATTTTAAACTTTTTTTTCTATCTAAACCTTTTGCTTATACGGATGTTTTATCTGTATCTACGTGTATTTTCAATTGGAAAATAAAATTTAAACAGATTATAGTTTAAAGAATCTTACCCTATGAAAAAGCCTGTTTATAACAAAAGAAAAGAAGATACGCTTCTTTTTAATAGTTTAAGGACAAAGGTAAATTCAAGAATTTCTTCAATTTCCGCAGATAGAGATTGGATGGTGAAATATAAAACATGCTTACTTCCTGTTTTATATTTAAGTGCCTATTTTACGGCTATACTACATACCGATAGGCCCTGGCTTTATGCCGTTTGTTTCGTTTTTATGGGGCTGCTTATTGTACTTATCTATCTCAACGTAATTCATGAAGCCGCCCATCATAACATCTTCAAGACAAAAAAGTATAATCGATGGGTTTTAAAAATCTTCGATTTTATTGGTGCCAATAGTTTTATCTGGGAACGGCGGCATGTCTTAAGTCATCATTCTTTTCCGAATGTTGACGGTTGGGATACAGATGTAGAACAGAGTGGTCCTATAAAAGTTTATCCATATGGGAAGGCAAAAGGTATACAAAAATATCAGCACCGGTTTTTTTTCATTATTTATCCGTTATATCTTTTTAACTGGATGTTTATACGCGATTTCAGGGACTTCTTTGATCAAAGGCGGGTGATCCAAAAGACACAGGCTAAGATTCCCGGTGTCGAAAAAGTAAAGCTTATATTTTTTAAACTTTTTTATTTCTTTTATCAGATAGCAGTTCCGGTTTTCTTTTTTGGAGCTTCATGGAAGCTTGCAGTGGGTTCGTGGTTTCTACAGATTATAATAGCCAGTTGTTTTGCACTCTTTGTTTTGCTGCCCGTACATGCTGTAGAGCATAATAAATTTCCACTGGTAGACAGGGAAGGCAATTTACCTTATAGTTGGTTTCGGCATCAGTTAGAGGTTACTAATGACCTTTCTAATCACAATCAGTTTATAAGATATGTTCTGGGGAACTTTAACTACCATGTTGCGCATCATTTGTTTCCTAATTATACCTACGAATATTATCAGGAAATTACGGATGAAATCAGAAATTTTGCAGTTGAAAACGCATTAAGTTATAAAGAATATCCCTTATTCACTGCGCTTAGGAAACATTATAACCTTTTAAAAAGTAATACAGCTACTGTTGGTGAAATGATGGAAGAAAGTATGTAATATGGTTAAGGTGTCTGCTCTGTCTTTAGCTTAGTGAAATAACGCAGAGCCTTTGGAATCAACAAACAGTAGAGTGTTATGCCATCTGCGTTTATATTATCATTGTTAATTTGTCCTTCTCCTTGCTCCGAAGGAGTCCCTTTGTCCCGAAGGGATTCCTTTGGAAGGAGGAGAAGGTGCCCAAAGGGCGGATGAGGGCTAATCATTCCTGTCTTTGGCGCAGTCCTTGCCTTGTTTACTTAAAGAAAGCCTATCATATGGACAAACAAATTATAGGGATTGCTGCTGGAGTATTGACTGCCAGTTCATTAATTCCGCAGGTTATCAAATCTGTTAAAGAACAAAAGGCCAGTGATGTTTCCATATTTATGTTTATAATTTTGATGGGAGGAAACGGTCTGTGGACATGGTACGGAGTAATATTGAAAGACTTGCCTATTGTCATTACCAATGCCTTTGCCTTTTTAATGGACATGACCATGCTTGTTTTGAAATTCCGTTACGGCGATAGAAAATAATGAGAAGGAGATGCTATGGATAATATATCAGGAAAAGAGTTATTGGAATTAGGTTATTCTGAAGGAAAAATCCTTGGGATGGCTCTGACTATCCTCCGGGAAAATTTTAGTGATGTGGAAAAGGAAGAGCTTCTGGCTTTATTCAAAAAAATAAAAGATTATCCCGAAAGTTTTTTAGACGATCCGGTATTAAGTCCATTGGCAAAAGTTATGATTGAAGACGCCAGACCCAGGACGAGCGATACCATTAGCCTCGTTGGGCAATCCGGATGCTATAGCGTTTATGGAGCAGATTATATTGAAACAGGAGCCAGAGACCAAATGGACATTGCCATGAAACTACCGGTAGCTCTCGCGGGCGCGTTAATGCCCGATGCACATCAGGGCTATGGCTTGCCTATTGGAGGTGTCCTGGCGACTAGAAATACCGTTATACCTTACGGTGTAGGTGTAGACATAGGCTGTCGCATGGCCCTAAGTATTTTTGATATCCCAGAGAAACAATATTTTGGAAAAGACGGCCTCTATAAACGCGAACTAATTGCACATACTAAATTTGGTGCGGGAAAAGATTTCAAAGCCAACGAACGGGCTGACCATGAAATTCTGGAAAATCCAGCTTTCCATACAACACCGCTCCTTAGGGGTCTGCATGGTAAAGCCTGGGCGCAGTTAGGAACATCGGGTGGTGGAAACCACTTTGCAGAATGGGGTATAATAGATTTTCCGGAACGAGACGAAGCCCTGAATATCGACAAAGGACGTTATGTAGCTTTGCTTACACATTCCGGTTCACGGGGATTTGGAGCAACTATAGCCGGATATTATACAAAGTTGGCCAAGGAAGTCTGCAAGCTTCCAAAGGAAGCGGTAAACCTGGCTTATCTTGATCTGGATTCGGCCGAAGGACAGGAATATTGGATAGCTATGAACCTTGCCGGTGATTATGCATCTGCCTGTCATGAGATTATCCATCAAAAATTAACGAAAGCCATCGGAGCCGGAGTGTTGGCGAAAGTAGAGAACCATCATAATTTTGCATGGAAAGAAATATTGAATGGCGAACAAGCTATCGTTCACAGGAAGGGAGCAACACCCGCAGGCAAAGGTGTATTGGGGATTATTCCAGGCAGTATGGCTGCGCCGGGTTTTCTGGTAAGGGGAAAAGGCGAAGCAAATTCGATTAATTCGGCATCTCACGGCGCTGGTCGGCAGATGAGTCGTACTAAAGCCATCCAGCATATTAGCCGATCGGAACTAAACGCTGTATTAGCAGCACAAGGGGTTACCCTGATTGGTGCAGGTCTGGATGAAGCTCCTATGGCTTACAAAGACATTCATCAGGTAATGGCTGCACAAACTGAACTGGTAGATATAGTAGCCAGGTTTGAACCAAAAATGGTGAGGATGGCTGATGACGGAAGTAGGGAAGATTAGTCGAATGGCTTATGAACGTAAATCAATTGGCATACTTTTAGGTTGAAGTTCGCTATACATCTTCAACTATGAGCCTTCAATCCTATAAACAAAAAAGAGATTTCAGTAAAACCGCCGAACCCCGGGCGGGTAAACCCAAAGCTACAGGCAAATTAACTTTCGTTGTGCAGAAGCATGACGCCCGTAACCTGCATTACGATTTCAGGTTAGAAATGGAAGGTGTACTGAAAAGCTGGGCGGTACCCAAAGGTCCTTCCACAGACCCTAAAACCAAAAGGTTAGCCATGATGGTGGAAGACCATCCCTGGGACTACAAAAATTTTGAAGGTATCATTCCTAAAGGCGAATATGGAGGTGGAACGGTCATTGTATGGGACGAAGGAACGTACGAACCTATAGAAAATATTAAAGGTAAAAAGGCACAGGAAAAGCACCTGCTAAAGCAACTTAGAAGTGGATCATTGAAAATAAGACTCCACGGACAAAAACTCAAAGGGGAATTTGCGCTGGTACGTACTCACGGAATGGGAGAGAATGGCTGGTTGCTTATCAAGCACAAAGATGAACATGCTTCGACAAAAGACATTACCAAACTGGACAAATCTGTTCTTTCCGGAAAGACCATAGCTGTAATGGCTAAAACCAGCGAAAAAGTGTGGCAAAACGGACAGGAAGAATCTATAGACGAAAATAGCTCGCCCGCCCGAAAAAGCCGTACAAAGGCAAAAGAACCAGTAGAAGAGGATATTCCCCATAAGGCGGACAAAGCCGTTGTAGCAGATGTGAAAACTTTGTTGAGAAAAGCGCCAAAAACCAAGATCCCAATTGGCATAAAGCCCATGCTGGCTACGCTGGTAGACGAGCCTTTTGACAATCCCGATTGGATATACGAAGTGAAATGGGATGGTTATCGGGCGCTCGCATTCAGCCGTAAAAATGGTGATGTGGAGTTACTGTCACGTAATAATAAATTCTTCAACGACAAATTCTACCCTATTTATGAGGCGTTACAGGATTGGAAAATGGACGTTGTAGTAGATGGTGAAATCATGGTCTTAAAGGAAAACGGGATTTCAAATTTTGCCGATTTACAAAACTGGCGTAGCGAGGCAGACGGTGAACTTGTCTATTATGTCTTTGACATCTTATGGTACCAGGGAAAGAATTTAATGGATTTACCATTGTTTCAAAGGCAGGCTATTTTAAAAGATGTATTGCCTGAAGATAGTGGGGATCATATACGATTAAGTAAAGTATTTAATGCCAGCGGTACAGACTTTTACGATGCTGCCAAACGGATGGGGCTCGAAGGAATTATGGCAAAAAAAACGGATAGCACCTACAGCGCCAACATCAGGTCGAAGGAATGGCTCAAGGTTAAAATAAGCAAACGTCAGGAGGTAATCATTGGCGGTTTCACTAGGAATCAGGACAGTACTAAATCTTTCAGTTCGCTTTTATTAGGGGTGTATGAATCGGGAAAACTGCAATATGTAGGAAAAGTAGGAACCGGATTTTCCAATAAACTTCAGAAGGAGCTGATGGCCAGTTTTGAGCCCCTTATAATAGAGAAAAGTCCTTTCAGTGAAATACCGGATGTAAACAAACCTTCCCGATTCAGGCCAAATCCACCTAAAGCGCGGGCTACCTGGTTAAAGCCAGAATTGGTTTGTGAGGTTGCGTTTACCGAAGTTACAGATGACGGGGTATTCAGGCATCCCTCTTTTCAGGGTATGCGTACAGACAAGAAAGCAAAAGAAGTCGTTAGAGAAATAGCAAAACCTACTACAGCTATTGTGGAGGATGATTCATCAGATCAGAAGGAATTAGCATACGCTGGTGCAGTAAAGGCTCCTCTTACTACCGGACCTAAGACCTTGCTTAATCCAAAAGATCAGGTGCAGGTAAGAAAAATAAAAGGACATGAAATTAAGTTTACCAACCTGAGTAAGGTTTACTGGCCCGATGATAAAATTACCAAAAGAGACATGTTCAACTATTATTACCAGATGGCGGAATATATTCTCCCTTATCTGAAAGACCGGCCATTATCGCTCAACCGTTTTCCGGGAGGCATCAAAGGACAAAGCTTTTACCAGAAAGATGTAAAGGGGAAGGCTCCGGAATGGGCCAAAACATTTCCCTACGTTACCAGTGATGGTGAAGATAAAGAGTATCTGGTTGGCGATAAGGAGGATACATTGTTATGGATGGTCTCGTTGGGGTGTATAGAACTCAATCCATGGTTCAGCCGGGTGCAGTCTCCTGATATGCCGGATTATTGTGTAATAGATCTTGACCCGGATAAGCATAACACTTTCGAACAGGTTATACAGGTGGCGCTGGAGGTAAAGAATGTACTGGACGAGCTGGAAGTGCCCTCTTACTGTAAAACTTCAGGCTCAACCGGTATCCATGTATATATGCCTATGGGAGGAAAATATACTTACGATCAGACGCAGCTGTTCGCAAAAATTATTGTGTCTACGGTAGAAGAACGCTTGCCTGATCTTACGAGTACAGAAAGAATGATCAACAAAAGAGAAGGGAAGATGTATCTCGACTTTTTACAAAACCGACCTGGTGCAACACTGGCGGGTCCGTACTCGCTCAGACCAAAGCCGGGCGCTCCGGTGTCTATGCCTTTGCATTGGGAGGAGTTAAAGCCTGGTCTTAAAATGAAAGACTTCAATATTCATAATGCGCTGGAAAGGGTAAAAAGCGAGGGAGATATTTTTAAAGGAGTTTTAGGGAAAGGAATCGATTTGCTAAAAGTCATCAATAAAGCGCGGAAAGAATTATAGTGATTAATCATTGATCCCTTCATTACACAAAAATATGATTAGCCTGGTTTTTTAACCAGACTAATAAATACTTTATTCCAGAACACCAGAGAGTTTCTAATCGAAATCAAAAAAATCAGAAAGAAAAGATTTCTTTTTTCGATGATGCTGTTGCGGATATTTACTTTTTTCGCGATAATCACTATAGCGGTCATCATACTGAGGACGTTCATGATAACGATCCCGGTCCTGGCTTTCGGGTTTATCACCTTGTTGAGATACAAACTGTAAAAGTTTGTCAAGTTCTCCCTTATCTAGCCATATACCTCTGCAGCTGGGGCAATAATCTATTTCAACCTGATGACGTTCGGTCATCAACAATGTTTCATTACAATTTGGACATTTCATCGTATCAAATTTTAATTCTGCGAACTTAGTGAGCTTATCAACCTGCAATTTAAGGATTAACGGTCAGATTATTCGTATCTGATTTCCCCGTCATACTAAATATTTGATTTTTTCATAATCGGCATAATGCTTGCAACGGCCTTATTATCTAAAAATGAAAAACATGGCAACAAGAGGTGCAAAAAAAGAACGCAGGGAAGTGAATAGCTCGCAGGAATATGAGGTTAAATACCTGGCAGACAAATTGGGTGTAAGCATACAGGCTATTACCGGTGCTAAACGGGCAACCGGTTCAAGCGATCGGAAAGAAATTGAAAAGTACATTAAGGATAAGAAGAAATAATAAGCTTTCTGACTTAACCATATTTCATTACCATTTAGTAATATCCATCATCCAATGAATGTAAGTGACTTCATCCTGCAACGCCTTGGCGACTGGGAAATAAAGAGAATTTTCGGTTATCCCGGAGACGGTATCAACGGTCTTTTGGGGGCCTTGAACCGAAACCAATCCATACGATTTATACAGACCAGACATGAGGAAATGGCAGCCTTCATGGCCTGCGCACATGCTAAATTCACGAGAGAGGTGGGCGTTTGTCTGGCTACGTCGGGACCCGGAGCGATACATTTGTTAAACGGTTTATACGACGCCAAGTTAGACCACCAACCTGTTGTTGCCATTATTGGTCAGCAAAAAGGTACATCACTGGGTAGCAGTTATCAACAGGAAATAGATCTGCTTAGCTTGTTTAAAGATGTCGCAGGAGCCTACGTTCAGATGATCGGGGACCCAACCCAGACAAGACAAGTCATAGACCGGGCCTTCAGAATAGCAAAAGCAGAAAGAACAGTTACTGCGGTTATCATTCCTAATGATATTCAGGAAGAAAAGGCGGTAGAGCAGCCACCTCGAATGCATGGAAATGTGGTTACCGGAGCAGGACATAGTCATAATCATGTTATACCTTCCGAAATGGAACTCAATCAGGCTGCGGAGATATTAAATAGCGGAGAGAAAGTTGCCATATTGATTGGTGCAGGTGCCTTTGGTGCCGTAGAGGAAATTACACAATTGGCAGAGCTCTTAGGCGCCGGCGTAGCAAAGGCACTGTTGGGTAAAGCTGTGTTACCAGATGATCTGCCATATGTTACCGGATCGATAGGAATGTTAGGGACCAGGGCGAGTTGGGAACTGATGGATAATTGTGATACATTGTTAATGATAGGAAGCAGCTTTCCTTATGCTGAATACCTGCCCGAACCGGGAAAAGCCCGTGGAGTGCAGATTGATCTGGATGGTAAAATGTTGAGTATACGATATCCTATGGAGGTAAATCTGTTGGGAGACAGCAAGGATACCCTTAAAGCTCTTATTCCATTAATCAGATATAAGGAAAACCGCGATTGGAGAGAAAAGGTAGAACAGGATATCAGGGATTGGTGGCAAACGGTTGAAGACCGGGCCAATTTGCCGGCAGCACCTATCAATCCACAACTGGTTATTCAAAAGCTTTCGGCTTTACTTCCGGACCAATGTATTTTATCTGCCGATTCGGGTACTTCCGCATTTTGGTATGCCCGTAACATAAAAATCAGAATGGGTATGATGGCCTCGTTATCCGGAAATCTGGCAACCATGTGTCCCGCAGTTCCCTATGCCATAGCGGCAAAATTTGCCTTTCCAGACCGCCATGCTATTGCTATTACAGGTGATGGTGTTATGCAAATGCTGGGTATGAATGAGTTGATTACCATTGCAAAATATTGGAAAGAATGGACAAATCCAGGGCTACTGATTGTGGTACTTAACAATCGTGATCTGAATATGGTAACCTGGGAGCAACGTATGCTGGCGGGAGAACCCAAGTTCGAGGCTTCTCAGGATATACCGGATGTGGACTATGCTGGTTTCGCCCGGATGCTCGGATTAAACGGAATACGTATTGATACACCCGAACAGATCAGTCAGGCGCTGGATACCGCAATTCAAAGCGATCGCCCCATGGTATTGGACGTCGTTTGCGATCCGAATGTCCCTATTATTCCGCCTCACATAGATATGACTATGCTCAGCAAATTTAGTAAGGCAATGATGAAGGGCGATCCTGAATCGTCACAGGTCATCAGACAAGTTATCAGACAGGCTATGCAGGGTGGAAGCGGTTTCTAAGCCGGATAGTTATATCTGACAGGTATTGGGATGTTACCTGTTAAAAAATGAAATTTATGAGCACATTCAATGATCAGGGAGATATCGTTTTTAAAGATCGGCAGCATGCGGGTGAACTGCTTGCCGATTTCCTGGCACCTAAATATATAGAAGCCAATCCCCTGATACTTGGAGTTCCACGTGGTGGTGTGCAGGTAGCGTGGCATGTTGCAAGAGGCCTTAAAGCCGAACTTTCTTTGGTTATAGCAAAAAAACTGGGATTTCCGGGACGTAGCGAGTTAGGCTTTGGTGCCATTGCTGAGGATGGGGCTGTTTATATTTCGGAACGCGGAAGAAACATGCTTAGAGAGGAAGCAATAAATCAGATCATCGCTGAACAGGCAATAGAAATAAAGCGGAGGGTAGATCTTTATCGGAAAGGAAAGCCGTTGCCGGATATGGATGGCCGTACCGTAATTATTGTAGATGATGGCATCGCAACTGGTGTTACCCTAATCCCGGTTATCCGGCTGTGCCGAAAAAAGAAAGCTACCCGGATAATTATCGCCGTACCGGTATCCGGCATGTCATACGATCCGCATTTGCGGGAAGCCGATCAGATAGAAGTGCTGATTCAGCCTGCGAATTTTTACGCTGTCGGTCAGGTCTACCAGAAATTTGGAGATTTTTCAGATGAGGAACTATTGTCGCTGCTCGAAAAAACGCATAAAGAAGATGATTAAAAAAACGGTATGCTGCTTTTAATTCACAGAAATTGTAAGTGTTCTATCATATCCAAAGGGTTACCTTGTGCTTAAGTTAATCTATTTAGGATATAAGGTCGCTTACAGTATCTAATACATTCCCTCCGTCCGAGCAGTGGTCTCTCAAAGAGGACCCTGCGATAATTATGGCACCCTACAAGACTTTCGAACTTCTATTCTAGCGCAAGGATCCCCTTGTGCTTAATGTCAATTTATTTAGGATACAAGCGTGACATTTGCATCCTTAGTTTAGTGCTGACAACGAATTCGGTTGGAAACCTGTGCTAAGGGTTGAAAGTTAGTCCGCCTCATAGCCGGCGGTCTGGCCTAGATACTTTGCCTGCAGCTGCAAAGTATCCAAAGAGCCGCGGCTGCATAATATTTGTTGCGACACCTGGATAAATCTTCTGAATGCGTAAGCTGAATCTGTGTGTTGACGGCTGCTAGATTGTTGCCGGTCTGTGCAACACAGTAGCTTACTTGGCAGTGAGGGGATGAAAGTTTCAGCAGGAAGATTTATCCGGCTTTGCTTCCAAATCTTATGAGGCCGGGATTTGCATAGTGGCTCTTCCTGCGGGGTTCTAATAAGACTATGCCTATTCTAGCGCAAGGATCCCCTTGTGCTTAATGTCAATTTATTTAGCATACAAGCGTGACATTTGCATCCTAGTTTAGTGCTGACAACGGATCGGTTGCAACCCCCTGTGCTAAGGGTTGAAAGTTAGTCCGCCTCATAGCCGGCGGTCTGGCCTGGATACTTTGCCTGCAGCTGCAAAGTATCCAAAGAGCCGCGGCTGCATAATATTTGTTGCGCCACCTGGATAAATCTTC